>R26__coassemble_858_pt1 | contig 16783 bp, 14 predicted proteins | sample R26__metabat2_high_PE_046 | metagenome-assembled genome bin R26
CCGCAGGCGCATCTGTATCAGGGTGATTTTGCGAAGGGTCTGGCAGCGCCGCTCCTTACGAAGAAATATGATTTCATCACAGCCACCTACTCGCTGCATCATTTGACCAATGAGCAGAAGGCAGTTTTTCTGCGGGAACTGCAGGGACTTCTGAATCCCGGCGGGCAGATCCTGATCGGCGACGTCGCCTTCGAAACCCGGGTCCAGCTGGAGCAGTGCCGAAAGGACGCAGGCGATGAGTGGGATGATGAGGAGATCTATTTTGTTGCGGACGAGATGAGAAAGATTATCCCACAGCTTGCCTTTACGCAGATTTCTTTTTGCGCCGGGGTGTTGTCCCTGGATTCCCGGTAGCATTTTCATTACAATTCCGATATCATAGAAAAATGAAACTGTTATACGATAAAGACATCAGAGAGCCGCTGTTTTTCTTCCTGGAGGAAGTATACGGAAAGGTCCGGTTTTTCGAGGAAAAGGTGATCGGGAAATCCCGCGCCGACGTCATGATGGTGACAGAGGACGCCCTGGTGGGGATCGAGATCAAAAGCGACGCCGACACTTACGCCAGGCTGAAAGGGCAGGTTCGCAGCTACAACCGGTATTTCGACCGCAATTACGTGGTGATCGGAACGTCCCATGCGCAGCACATTTTCGAGCATGTGCCGGAGGAATGGGGGATCATCACGGTGGAGCTGGTAGGCGGCGCGCCGGATTTTTATATTCTGAGAAAGCCGCAGCCCAATCTGAAATGCAAACTCAAAGACCAGCTGTCCTTTCTTTGGAGAGCGGAGCTGGACCATGTGAAGAAAGACTACATCCGCTTTAAATATGCAGACAAGAGCAAAGACTTTCTTCGGAAGAAGATCCTGGAAAAGATGCCGGAGGAGGAGATCCGCGGGCGGATCGTGCAGGAGTTGTTTGAGCGGGAATATACGACGGGGAAACCATTATGATCGAGATCAGATTTGAACAGGAACAAAACCAGGCAGCGGCCTATGACAATGGCCGGAATATTGGCGTCTGCCAGTATCAGGCGCTGCCGGAAAGATGGATCATCAACCACACCTTTACGGAACCGGAGTACGGCGGGCAGGGGATCGCCCGGAACATGGTGGAGTGTGTGAAGGAGCAGGCAGCGCAAAGGCAGGTCAGGCTGGAAGCGACCTGCTGGTACGCAAAGAAAGTGTTGAGCGAATAAATGGATCAGGAGATTGTTCGGAAAATCATTTCGCTGCGGCACACGCTTCATCAGCACCCGGAACTGTCGATGCAGGAGGTGCAGACCAAAGGCATCCTGATGGAATTCCTGCGGGAACATACTTCCTTCGAGCTGGTGGACCGGGACAGCTGGTTCTATGCGGTGAAGCGGGCGGAGCGGGAACCGGTGGAGACTGGATCGGTGGAGCAGATGCAGGCGGAGCGAAACCCTGCAGCTCGGATCGCCTTCCGGGCGGATATGGATGCACTTCCGATGGAGGAATCCATCGATTTACCATACGCCTCGCAAAATCCCGGCGTTTCCCACAAATGCGGCCACGACGGGCACATGGCGGCGCTGTGCGGGCTGGCCTTGGAATTGGATCATCGCGAGCTTGCGAAAACGGTATATCTGATCTTCCAGCCGGGGGAGGAGATCGGTGCCGGCGCATTGATCTGCAAGGATCTTCTTCAGGAGGAAGGAATCTCCGAGATCTATGCCTTTCACAATCTGAGCGGATACCCGGAAGGCACCGTGCTGTATCATCCGGACACGACCCAGCCTGCATCGGAGGGGCTGATCATCCGCCTGACCGGGCAGATGTCCCATGCGGCGGAGCCGGAGAAAGGCAACAATCCCGCCCAGACAATTGCCGCGATCATACTCGATGCGGAGGATTGGACCGGATGGGAGCGGGAGCATCTGCTTTTCTGCACTGTGACGGGCGTTCGTGTGGGAGCGGGGGATTTCGGCATTTCCCCCGGAGACGGGGAACTGCGCATGACCCTGCGGTCCGATGCGGAGCCGAAGATGAAGGAACTGGAACATCATATCGTGGAGTTTGCAGGAAGGCGGGCAGGCGAGGTTGGCCTTCAGATGGAGTGTGAGATCCGAGACTATTTTCCGGAGACCAGAAATCACGCAGCGTGTCTGGAAAAGGTGCGGCGGGCTGCGTCACAGGCAGGCGTACCTTTCATGAAGATGGATTCTTTATGGCGGCCCTCGGAAGATTTCGGGTATTATCTGAAGGAATGCCCGGGCGCGCTGTTTTACGTGGGAAACGGAACGGATCATCCTGCCGTCCATACCGCGGCGTATGATTTTAACGACCGGATCCTGGAGCCGGCGGTCGACGTATTTTTGCAGATCGCGATGGAGTAAGTGCTTTAGGCCAATTGCAAAAAATAGGGAGAGAACACAACTATGCTGATACAAATGATCATGTTTGACCTGGACGGAACATTGCTTCCTATGGATATGGATGAATTCACGGGCGAGTACTTCCGGCTGCTGACCCAAAAAATGGCGCCGTACGGGTACGACCCCGAAGCCATGGTCAAGGCGACCTGGCACAGCACGGGCTGCATGGTCAAAAATGACGGCCACTGCAGCAACGAAGAGGCATTTTGGAAAGATTACGCCGACATCTACGGGGAGAAAGTGCTGAAAGACAGGCCCGTTATCGAGGGATTCTATGCCAACGAGTTCCAGGGGGTCCGAAAGGTCTGCGGCTTCAATCCGAAGGCGGCGGAAATCGTCAGATGGCTGAAAGAAAAAGGCATGCGTGTGGCGCTGGCCACGAATCCGCTTTTCCCCACGCCGGCCACGGTGGCACGGATCCGCTGGGCGGGGCTGGAGCCGGAGGAATTCGAGTTCTTCACGACCTATGAAAACATCGGCTACTGTAAGCCTAATCCTGACTACTATCGTGAAGTGCTGCGAAGGGCAGGACTGCCTGCAGAGAACTGTGTCATGGTGGGAAATGATGTGGGGGAGGACATGATCGCTGCGGAGCTCGGCATGAACGTATTTCTCCTGACGGACTGCCTGCTCAACAAAGTCGGTGCGGACATTGACCGGTACCCGCATGGGGGCTTCGACGAGCTGAAGGAGTATCTGCAGACACTGCTTGAGCAGGAACCCCCTAGATGAATGTGATCTTAAGCAGAAAAGGAAACAAGCACAGAATCGTTTCGCAATTTATATTTTTCACCAAAATAAGAATAGTTTCGTTTCGCGATTAGCATTTTTCGGTAAAACAAGAATAGTGGACTATTCCTGTTTTGCAGATTTCATTGGTTTACGAATAGTTTTTATTGTTTTTTTTATGAAAATTATTCTTTTTCCACGAGTTTTCTCTAAACAAGAATAATGCCCTATTCTTGTTTGGGTGATTTTTAAAAATCGCGAAAAACCACCAAAACAGAAAGCTCCCGGCAGCCGAAACCGGCAGTTCACAAGACGATCATTCGGCGTTGGGAGCAGGTCGCCCGGCGGGCGACCGTCCGGTTTCACGGTTTTGCTATACTGGCATCATCAAGAGCGAAGGAGGATGCAGCAAATGTATGGAGCATTATTAGGAGATATGATCGGCGCGCCGTTTGAATTTGACCGGAGCCCCAAGACCAAGGAGTTCCCGCTCTTCGGGTGGGGGACGGAGTTTACGGATGATTCCGTGATGACCATCGCGGTGGCGGAGGCTTTGCTGGACAGCATCGGTAAACCGGAAAATGAGGTAAGAAAAGCGCTTGTTGCCTCCATGCAGAAATGGGGCCACAGATACCCGGACGCCGGGTATGGAGCCAGGTTTTACGGCTGGCTGGAAGCGGATGATCCGCAACCTTACGGCAGTTTCGGCAATGGCTCCGCCATGCGGGTGTCTGCAGCGGGATGGCTGTTCGATACCCTGGAAGAGACCAGACGCTGCGCCAGGCTGACGGCCGATGTCACCCACAATCATCCGGAGGGGATCAAGGGAGCCGAGGCTGCGGCCAGCGCCATTTATATGAGCCGGAACGGCTTTTCAAAAGAGGAGATCAGAGAATACATCGTCCGGGAATTCGGGTACGATCTTTCCAGGACCTGCGACGAGATCCGCCCGGAGTACTATCATGTGGAAAGCTGCCAGAAGACGGTGCCGGAAGCGATCACCGCATTCCTGGAAGGCACGGACTTTGAAGATGTGATCCGGACCGCGGTTTCCCTGGGCGGCGACTGCGATACGCTGACCTGCATTGCGGGCGGCATGGCGGAAGCATTTTACGGAGTGCCAGATGAAATGAAGGAGGAATGCCGCAAGCGTCTCCCGGAAGACATGCTCGAGGTGCTGGACCGCTTTGAAGCATATCTGGCCGGCAAAAAGGAATCATACCAGGATATCAATGCAGAGACGATCGACCGGTGGATCCGGGAAGGATGGGAATGGGGGAAACCCATTTCCCATGAGACCTACGAAAAGGCGAAAAACGGCGAATGGGAAGTCCTGCTGACGCCCACCAAACCGGTCCCGCGTGAATGGCTGGGTGATCTGAAAGGCAAGAAGATCCTGGGCCTTGCCAGCGGGGGCGGGCAGCAGATGCCGATCTTCGCGGCCCTCGGTGCTATTTGCACGGTGCTGGATTATTCCTTGCTGCAGATCGAAAATGAGCGCCTCGTGGCAGAGCGCGAAGGCTATGACATCCGGATCATCCGGGGCGATATGACAAAGCGCCTTCCCTTCGAAGATGGGGAGTTCGACCTCATTTTCCATCCGGTCTCAAACTGCTATGTGGAAGAAGTAAAGCCCATCTGGAAGGAATGTTTCCGGATCCTGAAACCGGGCGGGAAGCTGGTGTCGGGAACCGACCACTATATCAACTATATCGTAGATCAGGAGGAGAGGCAGATCGTCAATCGTCTTCCCTTTAACCCATTGAAGAACCCCGACCAGATGAAGCAGCTGCAGGATGATGACGCCGGCGTGCAGTTCTCTCATTCCCTGGAGGAGCAGATCGGAGGCCAGTTAGAGGCAGGTTTCCGGCTGCTGGCCCTTTACGAAGACACTAACGGCGAGGGCCGTTTACATGAAATGAATAATCCGACATTTCTTGCCATGTGCGCAGAGAAACCGGAATAAGGGGGCGGCGCCGGCCAGAACCTGTGCTGTACTGAAAACGGCGCTATGCATGATTTTTTGAAAAATACTGTAACGAAAACGGCGCCATGCATGATTTTCAGAAATCCGCTGCAACAAAAACGAGGGTATGCACGATTTTGATCCCCTTTCAGGGGCAGAAATCATGCATACCCTTAAATTACAAAAAATCATGCACAGCGCCGCATTTGATGCAGAGGCGCTGCTAAAATCATATGCAGATTCTGTGAACGGCGGTTAATGAAAAAGGAGCAGCAATATGCTAATATAAGCAGACAGGCACAGTGATCGGAGAAGGAGAGGACTATGAGCAGCGATAAGTATTTAAAAGGGAAAGAATGTTTAGATAAAGGTAAAGCGAAGAAAGCAGAAAAAATACTCCTGAAAGCTGCGGAAAGCGGAGACCAGGAAGCGCAGGCACTTTTGGGGACCATTTACAGAACCGGAAACGGAGTGCCCAAAGATGAACAGAGTGCTTTTCACTGGTTTAAAGAAGCTGCGGGACATGGAAATACTGCCGGCTTAAGAGGACTCGGCGATTGCTATGCAAAGGGAATAGGCGTGGAAATCAATGAAGCTGAAGCGGTCCGCTGTTATAACAGGGCTTCTGAATACTCCGATCAGGAATCCAGGGAAAAACTACTGGAAATCGTAAATCGATTCGTGGATCGTATCATCAGTAAGCCGGAAACCGGTCAGAATACTGATCCTGCGGATAACCTGAGTGAAAAAAATACAGACTATCTGAAGGAAAGGGCTGCCTACTGGCTTAAAAGAACTGCCCGGGAAGGCTTGGCGGATGCCCAGGTGAAGCTTGGAAAATGCCTGGAAAACGGCTTGTGTATGGAACGAAATCTTGAACAGGCGGCCTACTGGTATGACAGAGCGGCCAGCCAGAGTGAAGAAGCAGCGAAACGGTTTGCCGATCTTCAGGAGACCTATGGCTTTCCGCCTGATTTCAGTAAGGATGCTAAAGCACTGTATGAACGAGGCTCGCATCATATGGAAGATGATGGAGGCCTGATATTGATGGACTCCTATGAAAGAGGCGCCTTTCTGATCGAAAGGGCTGCGGAGCTGGGATATCCGGAAGCTCAATACAAGCTTGGACAGTTGTACATGATCGGCAGAGGCGTGGATAAATCTGCATATAAAGGCGCTCAATGGTATGAAAAAGCTGCAGAACAGGGATTCGGTGATGCACAGGTAGCACTTGGCGGATGCTATTCACGGGGCACGGGTGTAGACAATGACCCTGCAAAATCTGTTTACTGGTATGAAAAAGCAGCGGAGCAGGGCAATCCCGCCGGGGAATATTTTTATGGAGCTGCCTTATACAATGGCGATATAGTGGAAAAGGATGACGCGCGGGCTTTTCGCCTGTTTATGAAATCTGCAGAAAAAGATAATGCCAATGGACAGATTGGTCTGGGGGCCTGTTATGCCAATGGCAGAGGTACGGAACAGGATAAGGAAAAGGCCTTTCACTGGTATGAGCTGGCAGCAAGGCAAAATAACAGGAACGCCATGTATCTGCTGGGATGTGCCTGGATGGATAAAGAGGAGTATGAAAAGGCAACTTATTGGCTGAGAAAGGCGGAAGAAAAAGGAGAGATACATGCAAGTTATCAGCTGGGCCATGCCTGGTTCATGAGCGATGAAAACCGGAAACATGCGATCGAACAATATGATCTGGGATGCGCGTATCTGAATGGCGATGGGAAGGAACAGGATGATGAGAAGGCAGTTCAGTGCCTGAAACAGGCAGCCGAACTATATCATACGGATGCCCAGTATCTGCTGGGTTTTTGTTATGAAGAAGGCAGAGGCGTGGAAAAGGATGACAGCAAGGCAGCCTACTGGTATGAAGAGGCGGCCAAACCAAGAGACAAGTATCTCCTGTATGCAGATAAATACAAGAAATATACCGGAAAGAGCAGCGGGTCTGAAGAGTATAAAACAGATGCCTGGATGAAAACAGGAGAATTCTATAAAGAAGGAAAAGGTGTGAAGAAAAATCTTGTAAAAGCTGCGTACTGGCTTGAGCAGGCAGCTGCAGGGGAGGATGAAGATGCCCTCAGGCTGCTTGAGGAGATACGCCCCCAGATCTGGGATCTTTCGAAGGAGGTTGTGGAAACGATTTATGAGGACTGTCTTGCTGATGAAGCATATACAGAACTGACCGGATGTGAGTCTGTTGATCTCCCGGAATGGGAGCTCCTTGCTTATCCCAGTGAAACCATCGTCTTTGACCCGGATAAGATCAAGGTGTATTCCTTATATATTGACTGCCTGCTGGGACAGTTAAGAGCAATTCATAAAAACTCCATATTTCCGGTCTCGTTCCATTATACAGACGATCTGGATTACTTGTACAATTTATGGTCCGATGATCCTCAGGTGGTACGGGAATTATTTGCTCTGGGAATCTCCAACGATTCGATTTCCCGTTTTTATCCGTTGGAGAACGGGACCTATGTGGCCCGGACGAATCCCACCGCTATTCCGATCAGTCATACAACCAACCCGCGCTTTCAGGAATGGTTTGAAAAAGTATATAAAACAAAATGTAAGAAAAACCCCTTTTTCAATCTTTATGATATGGAGGTAGTGACTGCATTATCGAACTTTAAACTGCCTCTTAATTTGTTGGACCAGTCGGGGTTTCTGTTTTCCTATTTCTGGTTCCAGCCTTCTGATAGCAGGGAAAAACTGATCACGGTTTCCAAAGAGGCTGTCATAGCTTCCGATCATCTTACAGAAGAAGAGAGGAAAGTCTATTATAAGAAGATCAGCAGCTACGCGAGTATTGCAGATAAACAGGATCTTCTTCTCTATCGGTTTAATACCGAACAGGACGATGAACATGTTATATACAACTATTGTTATCAGTATGATCCGTCGCTTCAGGAGAAGGCAGCCGAACTTCTGCAGCAAGGCGAAAAAAAGGAAAAAATCGTTGCGGAACTTATTCTGTCAGTATGTGAGAAGCATAGTGAAGCAATGTTTGAAATCATGAAAAAAACTCGCTCTGGTCCGGAAGAGGAAGGACAGGAGTGAACGGGCCGGCACTGAAATCGAGGGTATGCTTTTTTTACAGATGCCGTGCAACGAATCAAGAGGTATGCGTGATTTTCAGCTGGAAAATGCAATAAATAAAGAGGTATGAACGATTTAGAAGCCCAAAAACAGCTTAAAACCATTCATACCTCTTAATTCATTACAGCGTCACATCATAATTAATAATTCTCGGCGTTGATCTCGAAATAGCTCTGCGGATGAGCGCAGACCGGGCAGATCTCCGGGGCTTTGGTGCCGACCACGATATGCCCGCAGTTACGGCATTCCCAAACGCTGACGCTGGATTTTTCGAAGACTTCCTGCATCTGGACATTTTTCAGCAAGGCGCGGTAGCGCTCTTCATGATGCTTCTCGATGGCTGCGACCATGCGGAATTTTGCTGCTAACTCCGGGAATCCTTCTTCTTCCGCGGTCACCGCAAATCCCTCATACATATCGGTCCATTCATAGTTTTCGCCATCCGCTGCGGTCTCCAGGTTCTCGGCCGTCGTTCCGATGCCATGCAGCTCCTTGTACCACATCTTGGCGTGTTCCTTCTCGTTTTCGGCTGTTTTCAGGAACAGCGCGGAGATCTGCTCGAACCCGTCTTTCTTTGCCTTGGAGGCAAAATAGGTGTATTTATTTCTGGCTTCTGATTCCCCGGCAAATGCGGCTGCCAGGTTCTTTTCTGTCTGTGTTCCGGCGTATTTTCCCATGTTCTTTTGCTCCTTTTTTTCGTTACATTTAATTAATTCCAACAGCCGGGCTGCTTTTTGCCGCAGCGGTTCCGGCAGTTCTTCGCTCTCTGACCATCCCGTCAGTTTTTCCTGCACATTGGCGCTCTGCGGAAGAAGATACCCGGCTTCCCGCATGATGTCCGCGCCTAGCAGCCGCAGGGATCTCGCGACCGCTTTTGTCAGTCTGTACAGACCATCTTCTTCTGTCGTTTCCATGATCTGAAGGGCAGCCTTTTCCATGTCTGCCTTGTTCTGAGCCAACTGGTTCATGGCCTGGATCACAGGCGTTTTCTTCTTCTGCTGCGGCGGGTACTGCAGCGGGACCAGACTGATGGCGTTGCTCGGGCAGCTTTCTGCGCAGCTGCCGCAGCCAATGCATTTGGAAACGTCAATGATGCTGTTCTCGGTATCGGTCGCGCCGACGGGACATACAAACAGACAGAGGCAGTCCTTGGTGCACAATTCAAGATTTCTTACTGCGATTTTCTTCATGCCGTTTCCCTCCCTGTGCATTTTTCAAAACGGTTTGCCGGGACCTTGCACACAGGGCATCTCTCAGGAGGTTCATTTCCGATATAGATAAACCCGCAGGCGGTGCAGACCCAGATTTCCGTGTTTCGCAGGAGCTGCTCGCCCTCCCGCTGATACTGACCGATCACGGAAGCGATCATGCGGGCGACTTTTTCGCCCCAGACCAGGGCTCTTGCGGCTCCTCGGTCACCATTCTCATCGATCACTTCACGAGTTCCGGGATACAGATCGATGTCCTCCTGCAAAAGCCTGGCCAGTTCTCCAATCCCAGCATCAGGCATTTGCGGCACCAGACCGGTATAATATGCGGCAAATTCGGCAAACAGCCCTGCTTCTTCCGGTTTGTACTGCTTCTCACAGGCTCTTGCAAGGTTGGTGCACAGCGCGGCCATCTGCCCGTAGGACAGCTGTTTCAGGTCGTCATCTGCCGGCAGACTGTCAGGGTCTGCTGAAATGGGACCGGTTTTTGACGGGGCTGGCCGGGTTTCCTCCGGAGCCGGCTTTGATTCTGGTGAAAATTCAGATTTAGGCGCTCTGCAGAGGGGACATTTCCAGTCATCGGGAAGAACCGAAAATGCGCGGCCTTCCTTTTCCTCATCATAGACATATCCGCATATACCGCATATGTATTTCATGTTACCGATCCTCCTCTCCAAAAAATGGAATGTCTGTTTCAATGATTCTGCTTCGTGATTGTAACAAATGATATGTCTTTTCCTGCCTGGACATTCTATGGATCAGAATGTGACTTTTATTTTATTATAAAGAGCAGGAGGGCAGATGGCAAGCTGTTTCAGAGGCGTCGTCTGTCTGCGCGGAGGGGTCGTCTCGTCTCGGTGCTACGAAGAGAGGAAAAATGCCTGATTTCGTATACGCCGATGCTACGAAGAGAGGAAAAATGTTTATTTTCGTATACGCCCCTGCTACGAAGAGAAGAAAAATGTTTATTTTCGTATACGCATTTGCTACGAAGAGAAAGAAAACTGCGTATTTCGCGCACGATATTGCTACGAAATTTAAGGTTTTTCTTCTCTTCGTATAAATTGAGTATACGAAATTTTAAAAAATTTTCTCTTCGTATACGCGGTGGCTACGAAATAACAAAAAAATCTCTCTTCGTATACCGGCTGGCTACGAAACAGGAGTTTTTTCTCCTCTTCGTAGCAGCAGATCCCACCCACCACTGAGCCGCTGCCCTCACAACAAATATAATTTGTGACACTGCAGGAAGTCTGTTATACTCCTTACAAGATCTTGCATAAGGAGGAGGCACACATGGAGAGAGTAAACAATTGTGAAGGCAAGTACGGAAAATACATCATGCAGGAGCTGATCCTGCCGGCGGCGCATGCGACGCCGGAGGCGATCTTCGAGTACGAGCGGCAGGGCAAGAAACGGATCCATTGGATGGACGGGAACAACATGCCCGGCGCGTTCCAGATCAACACCTCCTGGTATCTGACGCCGAACAAGGAGATCCAGCTTAACCTCGGCGACAAAGCCAATACCTATACCAAGTGGCAGACCCACGTGCACGACACCGACGAGGTCGTCTGCTATTACGGCACGGATCCGGACAATCCCTATGAATTGAACGGGGAGATCGAGATGATCATCGGGGATGAGACACATATCCTGACGAAAAGCTCCATGATCTTCCTGCCGGCGGGGCTGGTCCATTCCACACCGCTCATTACGGTGGTGAATAAGCCGATCTTTCATTTTTCGCTGGTGCTGTCCTCCAGTTATTCTTTTACGGGAGCGGACGGCAATGTCTTTGAAGCGAAATAACGGAGGCCTGCAGGCGGATGTTTCGCAAAGTCAGAACAAAATGGGTCATCCGGGGGATAATCTGTACGGCCGCAGCGCTGGCCGTTATTGTGCTGATCATGATCATGGGAACGGGAAAGAAAAAGCTGCCGGGGGCTGACTATGCCGTCGGGATCGGATTTGAAGGACTGAAGGTCAAGAGAGTGATCCAGGCGTTTGACCTCAAAGAGACCAAAGGCATGGGCGGAGCCTATTATGACGAGACGGTGCGGGACGCCGTTGCGCATTTTCAGGAAACGCACGGGCTTGAACCGACCGGGGTGACCGATCTTAAGACCTGGAAAGCGCTGGGATTTTCCAGAGACGAATGGGATGTTTGCAGCGGCTATCGGTCGCCTTCGCGGGTAAATGCCGGATCCACCCGGGAAGAGAAGATCGAGGCCATGATCGAGCGGGCTTATGATTATCTGGGAGATCCTTATGTGATCGGGGCGTCGGGCCCGCCGGGAAGCGCCTATGGCGTCGACTGCTCGGGTCTTGTGATGCAGGCGCTGTATGCAGCCGGCGTCAGCATGAAAGACATCAATCCCGTGACGCACGCCCAGCCCGGCCATGAATATGAGTCCAGGAACCTGTGGCATTCCGATCATTTCACCGTGGTGGATTTTGACGAACGAGAGAGGGGAGACCTGATCTTCTACTGCAATGACGGCGGTATCGTGATCCACATCGCGATCTACCTGGGCGATGATCAGGTGATCGAATCCTGGCCGAACGAAGTGCAGATCTCCCCTGTGATCGATAAACGGCACCCTGAGATAAAAGGGGTCAAAAGGGTATTCTAGTATGGAACACTATCTTGCATTTATCAGCTATCGACATGCCAGGACGGATCAGCATGTATCCAGTCTTCTGCGAAGATATCTGGAAAATTTCCATCTGCCGCCGTCCTGCGGCATTCCTGCCAGACGCCGTGTTTTTCGAGACACGGATGAACTTCCTACCAGCACCGATCTGGGGGCGGATATTGAGAATGCGCTGGAAAACAGCGAGTATCTGATCGCTGTCTGTTCAGAAGAATATGTTCAATCCAAATGGTGTCTGCGGGAGATCGACCTGTTCATCGAAAAAGGCCGGAAATCCCGCATCCTGCCGGTCCTGATCTCCGGCGACAAAGACACTTCCGTTCCGGAGCAGATCCGGGATCTTCCCATTGTGCTGGATCTTCGGAACGCTTCCAATCATGAGATCCGTGACAAAATCCCCGATCTGTTCCAATTTATCTCCGGTACCGAAGCATCCCGGATCGCCGCCAGCGAGCGCAGGCACAGGATCCTGACCATGAGCGGGATCTTTGCCGGCATTGCCGCGATCTTGCTGGGCGTGATCTTATATGCTGTGGGAACCGCCGAGCGGATACGGGCCAATAACCAGGCGATCATCGATGCGACGGAAAATGCAGCTCTGGAGGAAGAGCAGGCTGTTGCTGACATTGAAAACTATTTCCTCAAAAGAGCCGGATTTCTTGCCCGCAGGGCATGGACCGCGATCGGCCAGGGAAATGACCGGGAAGCCGTCAGTCTGGCATCGTCTGCATTTTCAGATTCTGTGGATTATCTGGCAGATCACATGATCTATCTCCCGGATTCTGTGGAAGCAGTGGACGCCCTGCGGATGGCGCTGGTCATGCCGGAGCATCAGAGCAGTACTTACACGTCGTGGGAGGATGCGGAAACGGATTTCCGGATCCGACATTATTTTCTCCGGACATCAAAGGCAGGGCTGGATTTTGCCCCGAACAGGGAGGAAATGGTTCTTCTGGGGCCGCCCTCCGATCCTTCCTTCTATGTGTTCCGTCCTTTTGATGAAGAGCATTATTACGGGGAATTCGATACGGAATTCAATAAAGCATATAGAAATGCGGTGAAGGCCGGGTATCGGGATGTGATCTTCCAGAAAGACGAGATCCGGGCTCTTTACGGAGGCGGTAAACAGCTGGTTTTGAGATCCGGGGCGAAAGATACCGGATGCTTTCTCCGGGGAAAACCATTTCTGGCACAGGAAATCTGGGGAAGTCCCGGGGAGATGGACTATGTTGTGGCATGGGACGGTTACGAGACGGCGTTGTTTCACCGGGGAACTAAAGAAGCGGTCGCTGTGCTGCCGGTGGATGGAGAGCCCGGCTGTGTGGCGTTCAATCAAAACTGGCAGCAGCTGGCGCTCATCGATTCCAAAGGAGCACTGTCCCTGTTCCTGACAGAGGACGGGAGCCAGTATGCGAAGATGGAAGGGACCTGGATGTATGTGGATTACGGAAATGAAAACTACCGGTTCTGCGCGGTCACTTCCGAAGGGGAGGCCAGGAAGATCCAAGCACTGACCCTGGAAACGGAACTGGTCTTCCAGTGTCCGCTGCCTGTAAAGTACATGACCTATTGTGCCCGGAGAAATGTGTGGCTGGCGCTGTGCGATCATTATACCATTTTGCTGGATGGCTCTTCCGGGGAATATATCTCTTCCACTTTCTGCTGGGAAAAGGGGGATGTATGTCTGTGGGAAGATTATGACGATATAGAGTTCAGCCATTCCGGCGATGGCTATTATGTCATCAGTGAGAATATGGTGAGCCTGTACCGGATCGCGCAGCAGGGTGGATACGGGTCTCATTTGCTGCTGGCAAATGAAAGTGTGACGGGATCGTGCCATACGGCGTTTTTCGCCCCGGATGCGGAAAGCGTTTATCTTCAGTATGACAACGGAGATCTGGCCCATTGGAACATTTACCAGGATTTCACCTTTGACTGGGTCTATGACGGAGACCGGTGGATGGCCCCGGAATTCTACCCCACGTATTATTACAGTTCGGACGGGACTGCATTCTGGGCTGCGGCAAGCAGCGGAAAAGGGATCCGGAAAGTGGATGCGGAATACGGGTACCTGCTGTATTCCAAGGTCTGGTCAGAACCCTGTGACGCGGCTCTGATCCGGGAGAGCAGTTTTGGGAGTTATGCGCTTTCCCTGGGAAAGAACTATGATCAGGAAATGGTCTGCTTCGATGCGGAGGATGGAACGGTTCTCTGGAGCCGGGAAAGCGTGGGCAATGCGATCTTTTCCCTGACAGGCACGGAGATCCTGTGCCTGCAGGCGCAGCCGGGCTCTGAGGGGGATGGACCTTCGCTGGTATTCCGTGAGCTGGATATTGAGGACGGAAGCATCGTACGGGAGCAGGTTCTGTGCACACTGGACCCGGATGAGCAGGGGATCATCGAAATGGATGAAGAGACAGAGACTGCGGTGGTGGACAACCGCTGGTTTGTGGATCTGTATGAATTGACCGTTGAGCGGCAGGAATCTGAACCGGAGCCTGAGGCGCCTCTTATGTTTGCCGGGGAAGAAATCCGTTTTGTAGTTTCTGATGGAAGAAACCAGATGGTCAATGCGGTGGACGGACATCGTATCCTGGATGCCGGGAAACAGAAAATGCTGCTGGCACCGGATGGCGAGAGCGTTCTGATCTACGGAGAGGAGTTCACCCCGCTCATTGTCCTTGCTTCCGGGCAGGAGGAGCTTCTGGATGAAGCCTACTGGCGGTATGACAGCGAGGAAGAGATCGACTGGGAAGAGGAGAAACAGTTTCTGGAAGAGTGGAAAAAGGAATGGGATGACGAGGAATAAGCCATGGTGACAATAGATCAGATATCGATCCTGTATCCTGAAAAGCCCGGGATGGAAGCCCTGGCAAATACGCTTGCCAATAAAATAAGGCGCTACAAGATCCCCCGCGGCGTCGTGAAACGGACCGGCATCAGCAGCCTGGCAGATGTGAAAGAGCCCTGGCTGATCGTTCTTTGCGTACCGGAAACGCCGGGGGACCAGAAGATCGAACAGATCCTCCGGGAATACACGGAGCGGGGGCTTTACCGGCATATCCTGACCCTGTTGGTAAGCGGTCTGCCGGAAGACAGTTTTCCGGAGATCCTTCTTCATGAAACGCTTCCGGACGGCACCGTCGTGGATCACGAACCGCTGGCGGCAAATATTTCCGCAGAAACACAAAAAGCGGCCAGAAAAAAACTGAATGTGGAAAAGCTCCGGCTTCTGGCGCCGATCCTGGGGGTGTCCTTTGATGACCTGATGAACCGGCGGCGCAGACAGAGAATGCGGATCTTCACGATCCTCGGCGCAGTGGTCCTGGCCGCCGGGATCGGCTTTCTGATCCTGATGATCCAGCGTATCCGCGTCTTTTCCGAGCAGACGGACCGGCTGAACGCCCAATACGAGCGCATCGATACGGCCCGGCAGCAGGCACAGGGATATGCGGATGATATGAACCGTTCTTATGCGGCAGCGATCGGGGCCGGCGCCCGGGAAATGCTGGATTCCGGGGACTGCGAACTGGCAATGCTGCTTTGTCTTCAGTTCCTTCCGGAAATGGCGGATATGCAGGAACTGACTTCTGTTTTGCAGGATGCGCTCACGATACGGGGCGGAGCAGGGTATGTTCCTGTCACCGCCGCCGAGATGCCGGCGGATCTGCAGCCGGCCGAGCTTCCGGAGGATCTTCCTTCTGAATACGGAATGGCCTGGTGCCATGTCCGCTCTTCGGAAGGCTTCCTGCTTTACCAGCTGGGAGAGGAGAAGGCCTGCGTATATGACCCGCAGACGCAGCAGACGGTGGGATCCTGCATTTCCTATACTTATCCTTCCGATGCCGCTTCCATCTGCTTTGCAGGAAAACAGGACCCGGACAGCGGCCTGTACGGCGCCGAACGGATCCTGTGCGATGGGATCTTGTTTGAGTATCGTGATCAGCAGACCCCCGTTCCGCAGGATTTGGAAGAGCAGGTCACATTAGCGGAATCATACCTGAACGGCCGTACCCTGACGGAAGAGGAGCGGGCCTTTTACGGGATCACGTAAACGAGATGCCTTTCTCAGGCTTTCTTCTTCACGGGGATCCAGATCGCGCTGCGGTAATCAGGATCCGACGTATCAGTATTTGTGGGGTCGTACCATTCGATGTTGGCATTTCCGCAGATCTCATACTCCGGATTGCCGGGAAGCCATTCCTGAAAGATCCGGGTGTTCACGCTCTGAAGCGCCTCCGGCAGCGGGCCGATACAGTTGAACACGGCCCAGTCGCTTTGCGGAAATTCATAGACAACCATTCCTTCCGGGACGGCGCCGCCCGTGTATTTTCCTGCGATCAGATAACGGAACCGGCTTGAGCCCAGGTCGTCGATGCAGACGCCGTATTCGCCGATGCCGTAATCCGCTACTGCCTGTTCGTAAGGGTTCACCGGAGCGTTGCCGGCGTAAACATTTGCCGCATATTGCTGGGTGACCTCATCCCAGAACTCCGGGATCTCGGCATACGCGGTATCCATATCAAATTCCTTCTGAAAACCAATGACTTTGAAGGGGAACATTGGGGTGATCTTGTAATCCATTTGACTGCCTCCTTGAATCGTAATGTTGATCTTCAAGGGAAGAAAGACGTGGGCCCGCCCCCCCCCGCCGGCCAGGGGGGGGGGGGGTGACGTGGGACGCGGCAAAAATATAGTGGAAGCTTTA
>R26__coassemble_861_pt1 | contig 16742 bp, 12 predicted proteins | sample R26__metabat2_high_PE_046 | metagenome-assembled genome bin R26
CCAGGTCCATTGCGCCGCCCATGCCCGGAGCCATCTTGCCGGGGATGATGTGGGAAGCGATGTTGCCTTCCTGGTCAACCTGCAGAGCGCCCAGAACAGTCATATCCACATGTCCGCCACGGATGATTCCGAAAGATGTAGCAGAATCAAAATATGCTGCACCAGGATATACAGATACGTTTACGCCGCCGGAGTTGACAACGTTCGGATCAGCATCTTCCGGTTTGCAGACGCCTGCCATACCAATGATACCGTTCTCGGACTGCAGGGAGATCTCGATGCCTTCCGGAACATAGCTTGCTACCATAGTCGGCAGACCGATACCTAAATTAACTACATAGCCGTCCTTTAATTCCTGTGCTACGCGGTGAGCAATAATTTCTTTTACGTTTGCCATTATTTGTCACCTCCTACAACGATATAGTCAACAAAGATATACGGAGTCATAACATAATCCGGATCCAATTCGCCAACTTCTACGACCTTCTCAGCTTCAACGATAACAGTATCAGCTGCGGTTGCCATTGCAACCTGGAAGTTCTTTGTTGTTCCTTTATAAAATACGTTACCCTTTTTATCTACGATGTTGCCGCGAAGGACTGCGAAATCAGCCTTCAGAGGCTTCTCCAGCATGAAATCCTTGCCGTCGATATTGTATATTTCCTTGCCTTCTGCAATGTCGGTACCAATACCGGTGGGGGTCAGAACGCCGCCCAGGCCTGCGCCGCCTGCACGGATCATTTCAACCATGGACCCCTGCGGGACCAGGGTAACTTCCAGAGTGCCGGCATTCATCTGCTCTGCAACCTGTTTGTTCAGGCCGATATGAGTAGCGATGAGTTTCTTAACGCTCTTGTTCTTGATCAGCTTGCCGTTTCCTCTCGGAGCAGCTATTTCCTTGCCTTCTTCATCGAAAGAGGGTCCGAAACCACCATCATTGCACATAACGGTAAGATCTTTTGCATTTCTCTCAACCAGAGCATCCATAATGGATTCCGGTGTACCGTTCGCCATAAAGCCGCCGACCATTACGGATGCGCCATCCGGGATCATAGCAGCAGCTTCTTTTGCTGTGATAAATTTGTCTCTCATTGTTTTTTTCCTCCAATGTATCGTAACTGCTTAATCAATCAGAATCCGCAAATATCAGAATCCTCCGGCGGAAACAATCAGCGAAGGCGTCTACGCCGGAGGCATTCTGTATTTGCGGAAATGATTAATCAGTTATGATCAGTCTCTCTTAACGATCAGAGCCTGGCCCATGCCGCCGCCGATGCAGAGGGTTGCAAGACCCTTCTTTGCATCTCTTCTGCCCATTTCATAAAGCAGAGTGACAAGGATACGGGCACCGGATGCTCCTACAGGATGTCCGAGAGCGATAGCGCCGCCGTTTACGTTAACCTTTTCCATATCGAATCCGAGTTCTTTTGCAACTGCCAGAGACTGTGCTGCAAATGCCTCGTTTGCTTCGATCAGATCGAAATCTTCAATGGTGTAGCCGGCTTTTTCCATAGCTTTTCTGGAAGCCGGAACAGGTCCGACACCCATGATCTTCGGATCTACGCCGCCTGTTGCATAGGAAACGATGGTAGCCATCGGAGTAATACCCAGTTCTTCAGCTTTTTCTTTGCTCATAACTACGAGAGCTGCTGCGCCGTCATTGATACCGGAAGCGTTAGCTGCGGTAACAGTGCCGTCTTTCTTGAATGCCGGACGAAGTTTTGCAACTTTCTCCATCGTGTTGCCACGGGACAGATGCTCGTCTCTCTTGAACTCGATCGGATCGCCCTTTCTCTGCGGAATGATAACCGGAACGATTTCTGCATCGAATACACCGCCGTCAACAGCCTTCTCTGCTCTGTTCTGGCTTCTGACTGCGAATTCATCCTGCATTTCTCTTGTAAGGCCCCACTGCTCAGCTACGTTCTCAGCTGTGATGCCCATATGGTAATCATTGAAAGCTTCCCACAGACCATCGTTTACTGTAAGGTCGATCATCTTGGCATTGTTCATTCTTGCGCCCCAGCGAGCTGAAGGAACTGCATAAGGAGCTGCAGACATGTTTTCCATACCGCCGCAAACAACGATTTCTGCTTCGCCAGCCTTGATCTGGTTTGCTGCAAGTGCAACTGCTTTCAGACCGGAACCGCAGACGATATTGATCGTCATAGCTGTACATTCAACAGGAAGTCCAGCTTTGATGGAAGCCTGACGTGCAGGATTCTGTCCAAGGCCGCCCATGATGACGCCGCCCATGATGACTTCGTCGATCTGCTCCGGCTTAAGACCAGCACGATTAACTGCTTCCTTGATAACGGTTGCGCCTAATTCTACTGCAGGTACATCTTTCAGTGTGCCACCAAATTTGCCGATAGCTGTACGGCAAGCGCTGGCGATAACTACTTCTTTCATGATAGTTTTCCTCCTATAATCCCGACATGATCAAATGCCGGTTGTTTGTTAGTTGATGTGTTCGTAATAACCCATATTACGAAAAACGGAGCACGGAGCCCGTTAAGGCTCCATGCCCGAATTTGATCGATTAAGATTCTCAGATCTTAACGCCTTTCCAGCTTGTTCCTTCATACGGAGCGTTTACAAAGATATCTCTGTCTTCGCAGCCGGTTCCGCAGTACAGATATGTTCTGTCAGGAACATCATTCAGTTCGTCTTCATCAATGTAAGCTACGCAGCTAGCCATGGAGCCGTCGCCCATGTACCAGCGAAGCGGGAAGCAGTAGAACTGGAACTTCTTGTTGGAAACCTTATCCAGGTCGCCGCCCAGGTTCTCAACACCAACGATGCCGTGGCCGAGCATTTCCTTATGGCAGGGCTCCCATGTTCCCCAAACACCGATCTCTTCCAGCTCACCGAATTTCTCGTCATAAGCTTCCTGGCCGTGAATGCGGATGTACTCCCATTTGTCGAATTCAGCATAAGCTTCTTCGCCGTATTTAGCCTTGAATTCTTCTGTGATCGGGTTGCCGGATGCGCCGAGAAGGTTCATTCTGGTCATACCATTGTTGCCCATAGCGGTATGAAGCGGATGATCCAGTGCCTGCATATCCATAGCAACACATTTTACCTTCTTCTGTACGAACCACTTACCAGCATCGATGCCTGTGCCGCAGGAATAATGATAGTATTCCTTGGTATCATCAAACAGACGATGCATACCGGTATTCAGGCAAAGTACCATGCCTTCCAGTTCGCCGGAATCCGGATCAATGCCTGCACGGCGGCAAGCGTCTTCCAGATGCTCCGGAAGGATCAGCTGCCATTTGTCAACATGGATCTCAAGGCATACTGCCGGGCCTGTGTAGGCATCGATCGGCATTTCATGTGTATAACGAGCACGTCTGCCGTCGAATTCTTTCTCCATAACGTGACGCGGAGCATCGCAGTGAGTTCCTGTATGCATTGTGCAGCCAACATACTGTGTCAGAACGCCACCCTTTGCCATAGAATGCTTGCCCTCGATGAACGGCTTGTCAAAATATGGCCAACGCGGAATCTCAGCGCTGAAAGGATGTGTCAGATCAACATAAACCATTTTTCCCATTGTAGTGTACCTCCAAAATATATACTTTTACTTTAATTATTTGCCATAAACCATCTTAATGAGGTATTCATTAAGATCTTTCTTGCTCTTATCGATCGCTTCCGGTGTCCATTTCATGAAGCCTTCTCCGGAAGAGAATCCCATCTTGCCTTCATCCAGCATCTTTTTAAGGATCGGTGACGGCTCATGGTTATCAGCAAGATATTTGAGAACATAGGAATGGATGTTCCAGGTAAGCTGGGTGCCAACCATATCGGAGTTCTCGATGGGTGCCAGCTGCGGAAGTCTGAGGCCGAAGCTGTATTTTACAGCGTCGTCAACGGTCTCAGGATCAGCGATGCCCTGCTCCACGATAGAGATAGCCTCTCTCCAGAGTGCATGCTGCATTCTGTTTGCAACAAAACCGGGAACGTCTTTCTTGCAGTAGATCGGCTTCTTGCCTGCTCTTGTCAGTGCATCCATGGTAAGCTGCATAACTTCTTCCGTTGTATCGGCAGTCTTAACGACCTCAACCAGCGGGATCAGATGACCCGGATTCCAGAAATGGGTTCCTACCACACGCTCTTTATGAACGCATTTGGAAGCGATCTCTGTCGGGCTCATAACAGAAGTATTGGTAGCAAAGATGCAGTCTTCACGAGTGATGCCTTCCAGTTCAGCAAACAGATCCTGCTTGGTCTCCATAACTTCAGCAACGCACTCGATGATTAGGTCAGCCTCTGCAAATTCTTTTCCTTTGTCCGGGAACACAAAAGCGATCCTGGAAAGGCGCTCTTCGATCTCAGCATCATCAAGGATGCCTTTGTCCCTGAGCTGCTCAAGGTTAGCCTTGATCACTTCCTTGCAGGGTTTTTCTCTTCTGTTCCAAACAGTGATATTGAAATCCGGGCAACTGGAAAATGCCAGGGCGATCATATTGCCCATCATACCTGCGCCGCAGATCACAACATTTTTAACTTTTTCCATCTTCTCGTGTTCTCCTTTCAGACCTTAGCAAACAAGGTATCCGCCTGAGCAGTCACAAGCTGCACCGGTGATGTAATTGGAAGCATTGGAAGAAAGGAAGATCACATATCCTACGAAATCTGAAGGCTCAGCCAGACGTCCGATAGGCTCTCTCTTCATAAAGTTCTGGTATACTGCTGATTCAGGATCGAACATCCATTCAGTCAGTTCAGAACGGAATACGGTCGGGCAGATAGCATTGACATTGATGCCGTATTTTGCAGAAAGATCACATGCTGCAGAAGCGATCATCATATCAGCGCCGCCCTTGGATGTGCAGTAACCGGTGTATCCTGCCATACCTCTCTTGGATCTCTGAGAAGTAACAACAACGATCTTGCCGCCCTGGCCTGAAGGAACATTCTCAGCTCCGCCAAGCTGTTCCACCATCTGCATGGAAACATACTTCATAACAATGTATACGGACTTGCAGTCTGCATCCATGATGTATGACCAGTCAGCTACGCTCTGCTCGAGGATATTCTGCGGTTTATTGAATCCGTGAGCGATGAATAAAATGTCAATGCGGCCGTATTTAGCAACAACTGCTTTGATCAGAGCCTGAACATCTTCTTCTTTAGCAGGATCAGCTGCGAAGAAATCACACTCGATTCCTTCTGCCTTAAACTCATCAACCAGCTCCTGAAGCTTGCCTGCGTTACGTCCTGTCAGGAATACCTTTGCTCCTGCATAGCCGTATGCCTTTGCTCCAACCTTGCCGAGTGCGCCTGTAGCACCGGTAACCAGGGCAACCTTGCCTTCTACAGAATACATGTTCTGAACAAAGCTTTTCTGTAAATCAACCATTTTAGATTCCTCCTCTTATTCCCGACGTAACCCGCCGGGTAATATAAAATAATAATTGCAACGAAATAAGGACCGCATGGTCACAAATTCTAAAAGTATATTACTCTCATCTTGTGTAAAAATCAACACAGGAAGGCTCTGCTGTTGTGGGATTTATTACTTTTTCACAAAAAAAGAAGAAAGATGTGTACTATTTCAAAAACCGTCCCGGCAATTGATCCCGGACAGAAAAAAACCACCGGCAAAAGCCGGTGGTCTACCTGTTAATGTCTGTTATCTTGTCCTGTCGTAATCATCATCCGTTTTTACATAGGAGAAGAATGCGTCGTCGTCTTCATTCAGCGGGGCTGTTCGTCCTGCGGAACGGGGCGGGATGGCATTTTTCCTGTTTTTCCGGTTCCTTTTCCTGTTCCTGCTGCTCATGGCCGCGAACAGAATGATCAGGATGATGATAAGGAGGATGGCAACCGCAAGGGCGATCAGCAGGACCTTGACCTGGATCTGCATGCTGTTCCAGCCGATCCCTTTCAGGAAAGAGCCAATACCTTCCGGTTCCTGCTGAGATTGTGCCGGTACCGTTTCCTGTGCCGGTGTCTGCACCCGGGACTCTTCTGCCGGTGCGGTCTCATAGATGATCACCGTTTCCGGCTCTGTCGGGATCTCTTCGTACACTACGATAGATGCTCTCTGCAGTGTCCCTTCTTTGCTGTCATAACTGTACAGCTGGGTCTGTCCGTCCACCAGGCAGTAAATGTAATAAAGATCGCCGGACGGATCTGCCGAATCAAGTCCCGGAGACACTTTTGTCTCATATCCTTTCAGCATGACCTTCGTTCTTTGGTCCGCTACAATGCTGACAGACTTCTGTGAAGCCGGAATGAGAGCACCATTCGCTTCTTCTACCGGTTCCGCAGGCATTTCAGCCGGTTCTGCAGGCATTTCCTGCACAGGTTCAGCTGCCTTTTTCAGTGCCTGTACTTTGCCGGATCCCAGCGTCATCTCCACCATCTGATATCCATCCGGTACTACAAAGTCTTTCGGGAAATCAACCACGATATAAGTCTTTCCGTTTGCTGTCACATAAGAGAGTTCTTCAAAGCCTGTCCCGTCATCTTTCAGGACATAATAATTAGAACGGTCTGTTTCAAGGTTCTTCAGGACAAACGCCGTGATCTGGTCTTTGTACCGGAAGGTATCCACGTTCATTTCCTTATAGTTCACCGTTGCCAGCTCAAATCCGGGAAGCGTATCGAGGTTGTATACTTCATCGTTCCATACGACATTCCCTTCTTCATCGACCCATCTGGGATAACGGATGATATAAAGCTCACTGTCCCCTACACTGGTATACAGACGTTCTTCTTCGGAAAGGCCTGCATAATTACTGCCATCTGTCAGCACATCTCCGGCTGCAAGAGGCTCAGCCTGTTCAGCCTGCTCAGCCGGTTCTTCTGCCTGCTGCTGTGCTTCTTCTTCCTGCTGCACAGGTTCTTCCTGTATTGTTTCTGCATTGGTGTTTTCCGGATCGTTCGGTGCCGGCTCCTGTACCGGTGTCGGTTCGTCGCTTACCACCTCTACCTGGATCGTATAGCCATAATCCAGGACCTCATCATCTCCCGTCGCGATATCCGTCGGGATGACATTGATATATCCTGTCCCGACAGAGTCTGCCGTTACAGTGAAGGTTCTTGAATCATTATCCAGCCACTCAGATCCTGCAGCCGTGACCGTCCCTTCCGAATTCCAGTCTACACGGCCGGCAGCATTGTCAGCTGACAAGGTGATCGTGGCGGTTTCACCTGGCGACAGAACAATATAGTTCGTATCGACATAATATGATCCGTCCGCGTATACTGCAGCCGGCATCACGCCGAGCATCATTGCCAGAACAACGATCGTGCCAATTAATTTCATTGTCTTTTTCATGTTTCATCTCCGCCTTATATAAATTTTCTTTTTGTCAATAATTATCTATCTGGACATGATATACTGCTTGATGGCGATATAATCCAGCGCAGATATCCTGCCGTCTCCGTTTGCATCGGCTGCTGTCAGCCGTTCGGGATCTGTGATGATCCTGGTCTCCATAATATGGTTTTTGATCGCAATGTAGTCCAGTGCAGAGACTTTCCCGTCTCCGTTGGCGTCTGCCCAGCCGGATCCATCATCTGCTATCGTCAGACGGCTTCCTTCACTGACATCTACATACAGAGTATATTCCCCTGATGAGGTAACCGTAATGTTATAAGTTCTCAGATACCCCGTCTGGCTCCTGACATCCAGCCTGATGAGGTTTTCACCGGGATAGAGAGCATATGCATCATAACCTTCATAGGACGCCCATTTCGGAACTTTGATACTAAGTGTCGCATCCTGCGTCACTGCCATCGTATAGTTCCGATTCGACATGGAGAACGCCGGCTCCAGGCCTGTCGCCTTCATATCGGAAAAATAGTAATTGTTCAGGCTGTCATTTGCTTCCGGTTTTCCGGAAGGAACAGCCGGCATGTTCTCATAGACAGGGATCCTGAACTCAAGTGCAGCATAGGTACTATCTGCATAAACTTCTCTCATGATCACACCGGATGTGTAGGAATTGACGATCGCCGTTGCGTACTGATGCCATAGTCCATTCCACCCGTTCATCACATTGAAGTTTTTGTAATAATACGTATCCTGACCGTTCAGGATATAATTATCCCCGTAAAGAACTGCTCCATCGACGATCGACCGGTATCGAGATGTCCAGCCTTCCGATCTTGCCCTCAGCAGTCCATTGACAACGACATCATCATGATCGGTCCCGGTCGCACCGAAATTGTAAAAGTTGTACAGTCCGATATAGTAGTCTCCACCGTCCGATTCGTAGAAACCGGAGATCAGGTCTGTCTGTCCCTGATACCCCTGCTCCGAAAAGATCGTGGTGGCCAGCACAAACGGACTGACGCCGGAGATCCCGGCTGCTTCCAGCAGGACCTGTGCATAATCTCCATCCAGTCTGACATCATCCGGATCTTCCGGATTGGGAGTATATCCCCTCGCCAGAAAAGTCCCTTCAAGGAAGCTTCTCACATCATCCTCTGACACATCCCCCGAATACGACTGCCGCATGAACATAAAGATGTCATAGGTATTCAGGAAATTGCGCGGATCCAGATAATACTCAATGATCTCCCTGGATGCAAGAGTAAATGCGCCTTCCGAATTGATCCATTCTTCGTTTTCCCAGTCATAGTTTTCATAATAGCCAAAGCTCTCATCATACATGGCTTTGTAGGATGGGGAACTGCTTTCATGCACTTTTTTATAATCTTCCTCATCCACCAGAGTCTGAAAGTCCATGCCTGTATAGTCGGCTGTGAATCTGTAATTGGGATAGATGGAATGGATCCTCCATAGTCCTTCCCTGTAGCTTTCCGGGAACTCATTTACCTGTTCGGCAAATTCCCAGTCGCTCTGCACCGCTCCTGACCAGCTGTCCTGATAGCCGGGAGCAAACAACGCCTCAATGAATTCTTCCGAATACCCTTCGAAGATATCTTCTTCTATGTCTTCGCTTTCCACAGGGACTTCCTGCAAGACCTCCGGATCTTCCTCCGTATAGTCTGACAGGATATAGCCCGTCTCCCCGTCGACAGAGATCCTGTACCAGATGCTTCCATCCTCTGCGGTCACTTCTTCTTCGCAGACGGCGGAATAATCTGCAGGAACCAGTTCCAGAACGTCATAAGACACTCCGGGACCAGTCCGGATATTGATTTCTTCTGTGGTGTGGAAGGATTCTGCTGCAGAAACAGGAATGAACGCAGATGCAAGCAGTACCGAGCTCAGTAAAAAAGTATACACGAAAGAACACGAACCCTTTTTCAGGATCCCTGTTCTGCCATTCTTCGGCCTGTAATACTGATATGGATGATTCATATGCGTTACCCTTATGTCGCTGGGAGGCTAATAAGCAGTGCGCAAGTATGAATATAACATTACGAAGGTTTACTTGTCAAATCCTTTGAAACTCAGAAAAACATTTTCCCGAGATGAGGAACAATATCGTCTATCCTCATGTTCGTCGTATTGATGCACATGTCGTAATTGGCCTTATCACCCCATTTCTGCAGGGTAAAATCCGAGTAGTAATTTGCTCTGTTCTTATCGACACGGCGAATATGCTTTTCCAGTTCTTTTTCTGTATAGTTTTCTCCCTGCGGGGCGCGTTCCATGCAGCGTCTTATGCGGCTTTCCATATCGGCATAGACAAATATGCGGACGAGATCGATACCTTCCGTATCCCGCAGGATATAATCTGCACAGCGCCCGACGATCACGCAGGATGATTTTGCTGCCATCTCCTTGATCACCTCAGTCTGTGCCTTGATGATCTTCTGCATCTGCATGATCTGGTACTCATTTCCGAGAGACATACCTGTGGAAAAAGCAGGCGGCAGCATGTAGGTCAGTCTGTTTTCCACAACTTCCTGCACATATTCCTTGGAGAATTCCGTCATTTCCACGATCTCGGCGAGGATCTGTTTATCGTAATATGCAATCTTCAGTTCCTGCGCCAGCTTGTGGCCCAGCTCTCTGCCTCCTGATCCGAATTCTCTTCCGATAGTGATAATCTGATTCATAGTCTTCTCCGTTTCTATTTGCTTAAGAATGTCGGGGCAAATCCCCATCTCATTGTACTTCCGTACTCTTTATTATTATACTTTTCATCAAATTCATCAAGGTCTGCCGTTTCAATATACCCAATACTGGAGATCACTTTATTATTGCCGAGATAAAATCCCACATGGCCAAACTGCCGGCCCAGATAACTGTATGTACTCCTGGTAGCGACCACCATGCCCGGTTTCAGGTCTTCCTTTTTATCGCTGGTACAGATGTATGCCCAGTAATCATTGGCATTAAAGTCCGTATCATACTCATAATTGGCATCTGTAAGGCCATTCTGATAAGCATAGGAATAAACACTGTCTCTTGATGATACAATATCATAGCCGCTGATGCCATAGGATGCAAGCACATTGCTGACCCACCCGGAGCAAAGCCCCGGCGCAGTAGTAGGCTCCAGATAACTCGCCCGGATCAGATTCTTCTGCTGCGGCGTAAGATCTGTCATTTCTTTCTCGTACTCATCGGTCAGGTCTGTCAGTTCGTTTGCTGTGGACTGGTCAGCCTTTCCATATGAAGATCCGACATCGTTGATCTCCTGGAACAGAGCAATTGCCTGCTTTGTTTTTCTGCCGAAGATCCCATCGGGAGACGCCGTCAGATACCCCAGATTAAAGAGTACTTTCTGGATCCCTTTTACGGAAACGCCTGTGCTGCCTTCAGACAATACGGAAAACGGTACTGCATTCTCCGAAAGCACCTTCGACAACAGAGTTTGATCCACCATTCCTGTAACGCTCAGGTCATTATAAACTTCAAACTGTTTCAGCGCTTTTTCTGTTTTATTACCGAAGATCCCGTCCGCTTCCGCATGCAGATACCCGTTCCGGATCAACGCCTGCTGCAGGCTGAGCACGCTGTCTCCTGTCATTCCCTTTTTCAGCAGGGTTTCATCCCGAACGATCGCCGGAACAGCCGTCTCCTCTTTCACAGATGAATCCGGTTCTTTTTCGGCTTCTGTTTTTTGCCCCGTCATTTCAAGGATCCCGGGCAGAGAGATCAGCGAGGAAGTCGTGACTGCACCTACGATCCCATCCGCTGTCAGTCCATGGTCTCCCTGATAAGCTGCGACCGCGCGGTAGGTGAGTCTTCCGAAGGCGCCGTCCGGTTCCGCATCCAGATACCCCAGTTCCTGAAGGATCCGCTGCAGGCTCATGACAGCTTCACCGGAGCTTCCCATCTGCAGCCATTTGTTTGAGACTGCCGCATTGGAAGAAACCCGGTTCAAAGTATCCTGATCTGCCAGGCCGCTGACCGCCAGACCGTTATAAAGCTGAAACTTTTTCAAGGCAGTTTCTGTATAGTTTCCAAAGATCCCGTCCGGCTTTGCAGTAAGAAATCCATTTCTGTAAAGCTTGTTCTGAAGTTCCAGAACACTACTGCCGGTCATGCCTTTCCTGATCGTCTGGTTATTTGCAGCCGGTGCGTTATTCTCAGAAGAGTTCTTTGTTGGGGAATAAGACTTGAACAACGCTTCCATAGTCTGTTTACCGGCAATCCCGTCGATTACGGAAAACCCGGAATCTGTCTGGAAATCCAGGACAGCCTGATAGGTGATCGGCCCGAAAATGCCATCTGCGGAAGCAGAAAGATATCCCATATCGCGAAGCGCTGTCTGAAGCTGATAAACTGCTTCTCCCGTGCTTCCCCACTTCAGGCTGTAAAAGCGGTCTTCGTCCTGACCGGAAAGACGCCCCATCGTATCCGGATCAGCGACTCCTGTAATGTCCAGCTCATTATACATCTGGTATTTTTGTACGGCACGCTGTGTATAAGCTCCAAAGATCCCATCGGGCTGTACGGTCAGAAATCCTTTTTCATACAGCATTTTCTGAAGGTTCAGGACATCGTTTCCTGTCATACCGAAGGTAAGGACATCTTCATTGTCTCCCTTCCCCTGTTCCAGAACCTGTTCCAGAAACTGTTCCGCAGTTTTCGGATCCTCTTCACTTTCCGTATCAGCAACCGGTTCTGTAACTTCCGGTACCACGGTTTCTTCCGCTGCATCTTCCATGGAAACTGGTTCTTCCGGGATCACTTCTTCTGCATTCGGTAATCCGGCCGCCTCCAGGATGACAGTTTCCTCAGAGGATATGATCTCTTCCATGATCTGTGTGATCATCACATCCTCTGCAGCAGGAGTTTCTGTCCCGATCGATCCAACCGTTTCCAAAGACTCTGCGCTTTCTGCATCGTCATCAACATTTCCTGCTTCTTCAGCCGGCAACGTTAATTCCTCTTCCATGATACAGGCTTCCTGATCCTGTAGTTCTTCCTCTGCAGGAAGAGCCGATACCGGAAACACTGTCATCAAGGACAGCAGTGCAATTAAACATACCGAAAACCAGATCTTTCTTTTCATATTTCACAAGTCCCCATTAATATACGTTTCAGCATAGGAAAAGTTTATACAATAATATTTTCCGAGTCAAACATTTTTTCCAGTCTGCCATCCATTTCACTATCACAGGTGAAAAAAGACCGTTCCCGAAGGAAGCGGTCCTTTTTTAGTCACAGTAAAGAATACGGATTACAGTCTGTGTGCCAGTTCGTCGTCAAGAGGCTTGCCGGCTGCTGCTCTGTACTTATCGTCTGTTTCTTTTACATGTTTTGCACTGAACAGGAACATTAAGATCACGCTGACAACGCCGCCGATCGTGCAGGCGATGAAGACGCCCTTAACGCCGGCTGTACCAAACAGCAGGTTCGCGATCAACATCGGTCCGAATGCCTGGATCAGGTTTGCGATGGCATTATCCACAGCAAATACGGAGGAGAAGTCCTCACGGCGCCAGTACTGAGCTGCTGCGGAAACTGTGTAGTTGGAAGATGCACCCATGAACAGACCAAGGATGATGAAAGCGACAACAACCAGGGTTCCATTGTTGGATGTAGCTCCGATGAACCCGAGGACACCGGAAAGAACCATCATGAACATGGCAATGATCATGGATTTCTTGGTACCGATCTTGGTATCGATAACGCCAAGAACAAAGCTTCCGACGATACCTGCGATCGCGATGCCCAGCATGATCTGGCTGTAGCTGTCGCCAAGGCCTACCATATTGAAGATCGGCTGTGTCTGAGTCATGGCACCGACGGCGAACATCAGAAGAACGCCGGCCGGGATGGTAATGAACCAGAAATCGCGGCAAGCCATCGTATGTCCGGTTTTCCAGACGGTGGTCTCTCTTGCAATGATCTCCTGCTCCATCATCTTCTGAGCAACTTCAGGAGTGATGCTCTTGTCATTATCTCTGTAGCATCCGCACTGCTCCGGATAATCCTTGATAAAGATCAGACCGATGAGCCAGCCGATCACGGAGACGATCAGGAACGGGATCATAACCTTCATCCAGGTATTCTCTCCTGCCATTCCGCCTGACATTACATATTCGATCAGCAGAGGCATCGGCTGCTCGCCGGCGAAATCCATTGCGAAGACGCTCGGTGCGATAATACCGATCAGGAAGTTTGCGATCGGGAATGCCAGAGTAGCAATACCCATGACAGTACCTTTTCTTCTCGGGAACCACTGTCCGATCAGGACGCCGATGGTGAATGTGGCGTACATTGTTACCGTAATATACTCTAAAGCATACAGGATGAGCCACAGCCAGTTAGCTTCCGGAGTCATTGTCGGCGGATAGAAAGTAATGAAAGCCGCCAGGCAAAGGCTGACCGCACCAATGATCAGGCTGATCGCCTTCATGTTCTTGATCTTGGACATGAATCTGGACAGGATCAGCTGAATCACGATAACGACGATTGCTGCTACCGTGTAAACGTTAGATACCAGAGCGGTACCTACGATAGTACCTGTTTCCGGATTGCTGCCCGGACCCCAGCCGCCGTAGAAGCCGCTGCCGGCCAGCAGGTTCATCGGATAGTTCGTGAATGCTGTAAATGCCAGGAATGCGATAGCCTGGAAGATGATCAGCATCCAGCCGCGAAATCCGAAATTGATAGATTTTTTCTGTTGCATAATAAACCCTCCCTAATTATTTATGGTACTTATTATGACTCATACATATTGCATACAAAACAATGGTATTTCCGCATACGTACCAATTCAGTATCCTTTTATATCATGGAATCAAGTCTTTCACAACCTGCTTAACAGAAATGTAATAACTTCCATTTTGTCTTTTTCGATCCTGGCAGCCAGTTCTTCCGCAGAATGAAACTGCTGTTCCGGGCGGATAAACCGATAAAAGCAGACCTTTGCGGTTTCTCCGTAAACGTCCTTGTCAAACCCGAACAGATTTGTTTCGACAGTCCTTTGCACTCCATCATCAAAAGTAGGCCGGATGCCAACGTTGGTAATACTGTCATACCATTCTCCCCGGACCATCGTCCGTGTCGCATAAACGCCGTCCGGAGGAAGGATCTTGTCCTTAGGTACGATCTGATTGATCGTCGGAAATCCCATGGTGCTTCCCAGATGCTTTCCGTGAAGAACGGTTCCCAGCACGCTGAAAGGACGCCCCAGCAGAAGGCCGGCATTTTCCATACGCCCTGCAAGGATCTCTTCCTTGATCCGGGAGGAGCTGACCACCTGGCTGCTTTTTTCTCCTTCCAGCTGCATCCGCACCTTTTCTACCACATGTACCTCAAAGCCATAGGTCTGCCCCAACTGTTCCAGCATCAAAGTATTTCCCTTCCGGTCTTTTCCGAACCGGAAATCCGTCCCGCAGACAATGTCTTTTACCCCGAATTTCTCCACCAGGATCTTTTTTACAAATGTTTCCGGCTCCATCGCCTTTGTCTCTTTATTAAAAGGAAAACGGACCAGATAATCGATCCCTTCCGGATACAGCTCCTTTGTCTGTTCTTCTTCCGTCAGGATCAGTCTCATACTGTCTGACACGCCGGCAGAAAGATCCGAAAGTACTTTGGACGGATGAACGCTGAACGTGAAAATGACTGCAGAACGTCCCTTGTTTTTGAGCTGAACCGCCTTCTCAAAGAGCTTTTGATGGCCGACATGACAGCCGTCAAATTTTCCGAGTGTTATAACCGTATTGTCCAACCGGACCTGATTGATATCTTCGATCTGTTTCATTGTATTGTATCCACAAACATTTTAATGCATTTCAGGCAATCATCTCTACCATCGTATCGGTAAAGTGCGTAGAACAGCCCGTTTTCGTCATAGATCCGGTAGATCTGATCCCGTGTGAGACTTTCAGGTCCTGCCAGATCATCCTGATACAGATAATTTCCGTAATGAAGTTTCCGGACGCCCTGTTCCCGGACACAAAGGGATGGATAGACAGCCAGAAACCGATCCGCCGGTATCAGCAGCTCTTCAAGCCTGTTTTCTTCTGCAAACCGTTTCACCTGATCCAGGGAGACTGCGTCGGAGAGACCAAGCCCGGCTGCATAAGTTCGCTCCAGCTGTTCCATGCAGGAAGGAACTCCCAGTACTTTTCCGATATCCTCGCACAGAGTCCTGATATAGGTTCCCTTGGAGCAATGCACTTCAAAGGACGCCTCCAGAAGGTCGGGACTGATCACGATATCCCGGATAGAATAGATCGTGACCTTTCTTGGTTTTCGTTCAACCGTCACGCCTTTTCTTGCCGCATTGACCAGCTTCATCCCATCCACTTTCAGCGCGCTGTACATGGGCGGGACCTGTGAGATCTCGCCGACAAAAGACAGCACTGCCTCCCGGACGTTACCGGGATCTTCCAGTTTCATCCGTACCTCGTCTTCCGGCATGCTTTCCAGCACTTCTCCGGACAGGTCCTGCGTGTCTGTCCTTACGCCGAATCTCATTGTGCAGGAATATTTTTTATCCGTATCTGTCAGCTGCCCCACGAGTTTCGTGGCTTTTCCGAGGCACACAGGAAGAACCCCGGTCACGTCCGGATCCAGGGTCCCAGTATGTCCTACCTTGCTCTCTCCCGACAGTTTCCGGAGTTCATAGACAATATGAAAGGATGTATATCCTTTTTCCTTATAGATATTAATGACTCCGTTGATGGCTTTATCCCTCTAATCTTTTCTCGATCTCATCCAGAAGCCGCTTAAGGATGGTGTCCGGTTCCCCTTCAATACTGCATCCCGCTGCTCTCACATGACCGCCGCCTCCGAACACGCCTGCCAGATCATTGACATCAAAAGGCGCTTCACTCCGAAAAGACACTTTATAACGGGACGATCCCGTTTCATACATAAAGACAGCGCATTTTACGCCTCTGGTCAGCCTCAGCTGGGAAACGATCCCCTCCAGATCTTTCTGCGTAACGGAAAACGCCTTCATTTCCTCTTCCGAAAGAACGGAATAGACCACTTTCCCGTCAAAAGCAAGATGGCTGTTCTGCACGGCATATCCCAGGATCCTGTTTTCATTCCAGTCCTTGCTGTAAAAACTTTCATCAATGATATAGTTTGTATCCAGCCCAAATTCCATCAGATCAGCTGCGATCCGCATGGTCTCCGGAGATGTGGCTGGATATTTAAAGACTCCGGTATCGCTGATGATCCCTGTATAGAGACACTCTGCGATCGCTTTGTCCATCTTTTCCTTTTCCAGAAAGTGATACAGCACTTCGCAGGCAGAACTGAGATCGCCGAAAATATAGTTCTCATCGGCGTACCCCTGGTTGGAAACATGATGATCCAGGCAGACCGTTTTCTTCGCTCCGCTGATATACTTCTGCGCAGCACCGAGACGTTCCTCGGTAGA
>R26__coassemble_862_pt1 | contig 16723 bp, 13 predicted proteins | sample R26__metabat2_high_PE_046 | metagenome-assembled genome bin R26
CCTCCGGGAAGGTGCAGGCACTGATCGCCGGGGCGACCTGCTCATCAACGTTGGGAATCACCAGGCTGTCCACCAGGGAGCTTCCCGCCTTCTCCTTTCCTGCTTCCACAGAGGAACGGACGGCTGCCACTTCTCCCGTCACCACGATGTAGAATTTTCCGGCACAGACACAGCCTGCGCTTACCAGCTCCACCGAAGACGCTTTGAGCATGGCGTCGCACGCCTCGTATCCCAGGGGGATGCTCATGATCTCGTTCATTCCTATCGCGCTCATCTGACCACTCCTTTACTCGTGAGGTCCTACTCTTCCTGCCGTTCTATTTCTGTCCGTCTGCTCCGATCTCGATGCTCTCATCTGTGATCTCAAGGATCGTTCCGGAGATGGAGGCGTGGATATGGGCTCCCATGCCTTTTGCTTTGGCGATGGGCTCTCCCTTGTTCACCTTCATGCCCACCCGGACTACAGGCTCGTCGGGGTTTCCGATATGCATCTTCAGGGGGATCCGGACGTGATCGCAGTCGATGCTGCCGGCATAGGGCGCATCCTTGTCATACCGCTTCAGATCCAGCCGCTGCAAAAGCCGTTCTGTTGGAACCCGTTTCTGGCCGATCCCCTTTTCCGGTGAGAAGCGCACTTCCTTCACCGGCCGGATCCCTTCTTTCTGCAAAGCTGCTTTGAGAAGCTGCATGGCTTTTCCCGGCTTCATGCCGAAATTGCAGGCGTAATAGGTGCATAATCCACAGTCGCAGCAGGAGAAGATCCCGTTCACATCTCCAACGGGCAGATCCTTTCCGGCTGCCAGAGCCCGCATCGCCTTATGGGGCTCCACATGCAGTCCCATGGCGTTTCTCGGACACAGCTGGGTGCAGAAACTGCACTGGGAGCACGCTGCCCTGGCCATGATGGTCTCCCTTACGGGATCAAAGGTCTTTCTGGCCAGGATCATATGATCTTTTGGAAATGCCAGAAGTCCTCCCGTCGTCTTGGTGACCGGCTGGGACAGATCGTCTGTCACCGCGCCCATCAGAGGGCCTCCCACGATGAAGCGGCAGTCTCCCACTGCTCCTCCTGCTGCCTCCAGCAGTTTTGACAGGGGCGTTCCGATGGGGCAGGATACCGTGACCGGACGGACAACGCTTCCCGCTACCGTGACCAGTTTGTCTGTCACAGGCTTTTCTTCGATGGCATCGGCAATGTTCAGGATGGTGCTGACATTGCTGACCACACATCCCACATCCAGCGGGATCCCGCCGGTGGGAACCACTTTTCCGGCAACACAGAACACCAGGTTCTGCTCGTCTCCTGCCGGGTAAAAGGAATCGGACAGATAAAGCTCCACATCCGTGCCTTTTACCTGCTCCGTCAGCGCTGCCACCGCTTCTTTGTAATGTTTCTTTAGGGCAATTACCGCCCTCTTCGCACCGATATGATCCCGGATCACTTCCGCAGTCCGTACGATCCGTTCGGCGTGCTGCTCCATGGCATGGCGGTCCGTGCGAAGCAGCGGCTCGCATTCGATCCCATTGACGATGAATACGTCCGCTCTGCAGTCGAGCTTTTTATCGGTCGGAAATCCGGCGCCTCCGGCGCCGACGACTCCGGCTTCCCTGATCCGTTCAATCAGTTCCATTACGCGTTTACTCCTTTATCCTCCGGCCTGTGTGAAAACGACTTTGCTGTCCGAATGCAGGTTCTCTCTTTCCAGGTCAGATGATCCTGAATCCGTCTTCCAGTACGCACCTGCGCGCCCTGGTGAAGGTTCTTGCGGATGTCAGGCCTTCCCCTGTCGGAGTGGCGATAGTAAGGGTTGCGTAGCCTTCCCCGTTAAATCCCACGCCGGCGGTGGAGGGACCGTTCTTGATAAAGATCGTTGTATTGAGGGCTTTTGCCGCCCTGGTCATGTTCAGATAATTGGTAGAATGCATCAGCGCTGAATGCCAGCATCCCCGCTCCGCTTCCACGGCACGGCGGATGGCCTGGTCCACGCATTCGCAGCGGACACACCCCAGTACGGGCATCAGCATTTCCGTTACGACAAAAGGATGGTCCTTTGTCACTTCTGCGATCACCAGCCTTGGCTTGCCGCTGTAGGAAACCCCGGACCGGTCCATGATGTAGGTGGCGTCCCTTCCGACAAAATCCCGGTTGATCACATATTTGCCGTCTTTTTCGATCAGGACGGTACGGACGATCTTGTCGATGTCGCCGCCTTTGATCAGCCAGGCGCCGTTTTTCTGCATTTCATCCAACAGCTGATCAAATACGCTGTTCACGCAGAAGACTTCCTTTTCGGAAACGCATAACACGTTGTTGTCAAAGGAGGCTCCGTCCACGATATCCTTGCCTGCTTTCGGGATGAGGGCGGTCTCGTCTACGATCACCGGCGGATTGCCGGGCCCTGCCGCGATCACCTTCTTGCCGGTCTTCATGGCAACGCTAACCACCGCTTCACCGCCCGTTACGCTCAAAAGCTTGATCTTCGGATGGTTCATGATCACTTCGCTGGTATGAAGGTCCGGAACTGCCGGACAGCAGATCAGACCCATGGGGCCGCCGGCCTTTACGATGGCTTCATTCAGGATACGCATGGCTTCCTGGGAACATCTGGCCGCTGCCGGATGGGGATTGAACACCACGGCGTTGCCGGCCGCGATCATGCTGATGGAATTGTTGACAATGGTTCCCGGCGGATTGGTAGAAGGGGTAATGGAACCGATCACCCCGAAAGGCGCCTGCTCCACCAGGGTCATCCCGTGATCGCCCGTAAAGACTCTGGGAACGATGTCTTCGGTCCCCGGCGTCTTGTCAGCTACCAGCAGGATCTTGGCGATCTTGTCGGGAACGTTGCCGTAGCCGGTCTCCTCATGGGCCATTTCCGCCAGCTTCTGGGCGTTGTCCCGGGAAGCCTGCCGCATGGCCTGGATCAGTTTCTCCCGGTGCTCCATGGTAAGTTCCATGAGCTTTTGCTGAGCGGCGATAGCAGCCTCCACACATTCTTCCGCGGTTTCAAACATCCAGCCGTTCCCTGTTTTCGGGCAGGGCTTTTCCGCCTCGTTTCCTTCTTTCGCCTGTAAGGTTTCAACCGTCATCCTGAGGATCTGTTCAATCTGTTCTCTGGAGAGCATGAATGATTCTCCTTCCCCTTTATCTTATGGCAGTGCCTGCTACTGTTTGCTGAAGATCCGTTTGTTCCGAAGATCGATATAATCAATGATCGCAATAATGGAAGTATCCGAAGGCTTCCCGTCTGTCAGCGCTGTATTCCTGGAGGAAGACCCGGAGCAGATCATGACCACTTCTCCTTCCCCTGCGCCGACCGCGTCAAAGGCCACCAGGACATTTCCCTTCTCCTCAAAGGTTTCCAGGTCGATCGGTTTGACCAGAAGCATTTTCAGCCCTGTCAGCCTGTCTGATTTTGTGGTGCTGACCACCGTCCCCACGACTCTTGCTATCTGCATGATGCTCCTTTCGTTATTTCCTCGATTACTGCTTGCCTCTGTGTTCCTATCCGTTTTTTAAGTATTTTTCGAAAATAAGAATAGTTGGCTGTCGCAATTTATAAATTTCAGTAAAACAAGAATAGTGCTCTATTCTTGTTTTGCGGTTATCGCTGATTTACGAATAGTTTTTCCTTTTTATTCCACGAAAACTATCCGTTTTTCGCCTGACGCTCTCAAATAAGAATAGTTCGCTATTCTTATTTGGCTGATTTTTTAAAATCGCGAAAAAATCAGTCTTTCCCCGCTCGCACGACTGCGTCTCTATCCCACTCGTACCACCCGGATGCCGGTTTCCGCGATCCGTTCTTTCGCGGCCGGGGTGATCAGGGCGTTCTTCGTGCAGAAGATCTCTTTCCGGTCATCCCGGAAGGCCAGGTTCAGGTCTCCGGCGGTCACCAGCTCCAGGATCTCGCTGTCAGCGGCGGCGCTCCCGGCCAAAGAACCTGCCGAGCCGGCCGATATAACGCCTACAAAACTATCTGCCTGCGATGCTCTGATGATCTTCACGCCCCGCTCCCGGCTTCGGTCGGAGGCCGAGGGAGTGATCAGGGCTTTTGGGGTGCAGAATACTTCGTTCTTTCCTTTGTCCGCTGCGATATTGATATCCGATTCTGTTACCAGCTCCAACAGCTCTTCTCCGGCCGCCGTAACAGGCCGTACCGTATATAAAGATTCTTTGTCCAGCCGGCATCCGGCGTTTCCGGTCAGAGATCTTAACACCTTTTCATAGATCCGCGCCGGATCAAAGGTCTCCTCCAAAGCCTGCTCCAAAGCCCCCTCTCCGAAGGGAAGGACCTCAGCTATATCGCCGCTTTTCAGGGCGCAGGCGTTGGCTTCGTCCGTATCCAGATGAAGCTCCAGTTCATGGCCTTTGCCGGTTCTGCAGATGACCCGCTCCAGAAGGCAGGGCCGCTCCCCGGCGATGCGGACGCTGACGGCCTGGCCGTCATGCACCCGGAAGGCTTTTGCCTGTTCTTCGCTCAGGTGAAGATGCCTGGCGGCGGCGATAACGCCGCCTGAAAGCTGCACATCCCCGGAAGGTCCCAGGATCCTGATCCCGGGGGTTCCGTCCAAATGTCCCGACATGCGGATCGGAAGATCTTTCAGGCCGATCTTCGCCGCATCTGTCAGGGAAAGCTCCACCTGGGTCTCGCTGCGCAAAGGTCCTATGACCCTCACTTTTTCCAGAGTTCCCTTAGGGCCGATCAGTGTAACCTGCTCCTGAGCCGCGTACTGGCCGGGCTGCACAAGATCTCTTAAAGGATGAAGGGAATATCCCGCACCGAACAGGGCATGCAGGTCTTTCTCCGAAAGATGCACATGCCGTACGGAGATCCCCACGGGAGCATAACGAAAACCCTCTTTCGCCATTTCCGAAAGGACCAGTCTCAGGATCTTTCCTTCCTCCACTGCCATAAACTACTTTCTCCTCATCTGCTCGATCACGCTTCTTACGACTTTCGCCACTTCATCCTCTTCCGCAGATGCATGATGACCGCAGGAACATCCGGTGTCGGCACCGGAGCGGCAGGAACTGAACCGGCAGGTATCCTTCTCGCTGCAATCGCGGCACAGAGGTCTTCCGCCTGTGGTGATCCCGCTGTTTTTCCGGCGTTCGATCAGACGGTCCACCTGCTCGCAGGTCAGCTCATTGGCCTGACCGATGATATTGCCGGTATACATGCTTACCGTCGCATAATATTCGACGGATTCCATTCTCATCCATGCTTCCATCACGTTAGAGCCCCAGGTAAGGGCGCCGTGATTGGCCAGCAGGCAGCCGTTGTGTGTCTTCACAAACGGTGCGATGGAATCCGGAACCTCCTGGGTTCCCGGCATGGCGTACGGCGCGAGCGGGATCTCACCGATTCCCATGACCGCTTCCGTGAGGATTGCCCGATTCAGGGGGATCCCGGCGATAGCAAAGGAAGTAGATACCGGGGGATGAGCGTGTACCACGGCTCTGACTGCAGGATTTTCGTTGTAGACACGAAGGTGCATCTTCATTTCGCTGGAGGGTTTCCAGCTTCCCCGCAGGACATTTCCGTCCAGATCCATCAGCACCAGCATCTCATCCGTCATATAGCCTTTGGATACTCCCGTGGGGGTGCACCAGAGGGTGCGCTCGCTTACTTTGCAGCTGATGTTGCCGTCGTTGGATGCCACGAAATTCTTCGCGTACATCCTCCTGCCGACTTCCAGGATATCCCGTTTTGCTTCCAGGTCTGACGGATAACCGTCGTCAAATTGATAGCTCATGATTCACCCTTATGTTTCGTATGTGTGTGCCTTGCATTTTAAAAATGCTTGTGCTACGCTGATTTTATCTAAGTTAAACGAAGGAGGAAGTGCCGCAATGCTTGCGATCGCCCGTCAGAAGATCATCCGAGAACAGCTGAAAGAACACAAAAGTGTCCGCATTGCGGAACTGGCCGATCTGCTTCAGGTAACGAAAGAGACCGTCCGCCGGGATCTGGGATCCATGGAGAAAAGCGGAGAACTCATCCGCACCCACGGCGGTGCCTATATCCTGGACGGCGTCCAGAACGATCTGGATCTTTCCACCCGTCAGGTCCTTCGGATCCAGGAAAAAGAGACCATCGCCCGGAAATGCTCCTTCCTGATCGAAAACGGAGATTATATCTTTCTGGATGACTCTTCCACCGCCTGGTTCATTGCCAGGGAAGTCATGCACCGCAACATTGCTGTCCTGACGCCTTCTCTGGAGATCATCAACCTGCTCGCTTCCTGTTCCAACATCAGGCTGTTTGCCGTAGGAGGAGAATACAACGCCTCATCCGGCAGCTTCAAAGGCGGCAACACGATCCGGAATCTGGAACGCTACTACGTAGACAAAGCCTTTATCTCCTGCCGCAGCGTTTCCATGGAAGGAGGCCTCACTGACACCAATGACAGCGATGCGCTCCTTCACAAACTGGCTCTTGCCCATGCCACAGAAAAATATCTGGCCATCGACACATCCAAGCTGAACCGCACGTCCTTTGCCACCATCGTTCCCGTATCCGATCTGAACGGTATCATCATGGACAGTCCGTTCCCGCCGGAATGGGTCGGGTTCCTTCAGGAAAACGCAGTTCAGATCTACTGATCTTCTTTCTTATCTACGAACTTCTCCACCGGAAGGATCCCCATTTTCTCAAAGGATTCCTTGAACGGTGCATAAGCGATTCCTTTTTCGGTAATGATACCCGTGACCAGTTCGTGGTCCGTTACGTCAAAGGCCGGGTTCACCACGCCGACGCCTTCCGGAGCCATGCGCTCCTTATACCACATCTCCGTTACTTCTTCCGCTTTTCTCTGCTCGATGCGGATCTCGTCCCCGGATTCCATGGTCATGTCAATGGTGGATGACGGCGCGCATACATAGAATGGGATGCCATAGTATTTGGCAATGATGGCGACGCCGCTGGTACCGATCTTGTTGGCAAAATCGCCGTTGGCTGCCACACGGTCACAGCCTACGAAAATGATGCCCACCTTGCCGGACTTCATCGTGTAGGACGCCATATTGTCACACTGCACATAAGTGTCGATGCCTGCTGCCTGCATCTCATAGGCGCTGAGTCTTGCACCCTGCAGCAATGGCCTGGTCTCATCACAGTACACATGCATGTCTTTCGGATCCCAGCCATTTTCAATGGCGATATACATCGGTGCCAGGGCTGTACCGTATTTGGCAGTGGCCAGGGTACCTGCGTTGCAGTGGGTCATGATGCCCACGCCTTTCCCGAGTTTCTCCAGCAGTTCAAATCCGTACTTGCCGATATTTCTGCTGATCTGGATATCCTCTTCCCGGATGGCGTCTGCTTCTTCCATCAGACGGACCTTCATTTCCGCAACGGTTTTGGAATCTTTCTCCGCCAACAATACGCTGTGCATCCGGTTTAAAGCCCAGCTCAGGTTGACAGCGGTGGGACGGGACGAATTGATGTACTCCATGATCTTGGTACATTCCTTTACAAACTCATCCATATCCGCCGTGTCCAGTTTGTCCGCCAGGACATAGTACGCATAGGCACCGGTGCAGCCGATGGCCGGAGCGCCTCTGACCCGCAGGGAATAGATCGCTTCCCAGATATCCTCCGCCTTGTCTACGGTAATGTATTTGCATTCATTGGGAAGCAGCGTCTGGTCCAGCAGAATGATCGATTTTTTATCTTCCGATAAAACTACGGTATCAAGATTCAGAGCATTTTCCATAATAACCCTCCTGAATTCCTGTCACGTTATGTGTAAATACCGCATCCTCTGTAAGGGCGGTATCTGAAAAAGCAAATATATTTCGTTCCCGCCCGAGACATTCCTTTCTGAAAACAATCAGCGAATGCGTTTTCAGAAAGGAATGTCCCGGGACGGGAAGCCACAATGTTTTTGTTACGTACCGCCCTTACAGAGCATCTACAGCTTTCACTGCATCCTTCAGCGTATTCAGGAAGCATTTGCCGCAGTGCTTGTCCGCACGGTTCATGATGAAATCGATAGCCGCCATGATACAGATCTTCTCTGCACGGGCGCGTTTCTTTTCATCCTTGATGGTGGTCAGATCCTTGACATTGGCCATGCCTACCGTACGGCGGATCAGCTCAAGTCCCGTCACGCCGGCGGTATCGGCCAGGATCGTTCCCAGATAATACTCTTTGTATCCCGGGGTCTTGCACATGGTATCTGTCACATGTTCCTCAAAATACTGCTCCAGTTTGGCCTTGGTCATGTTGATGACGTCCATGATCACGGATTCGGTCCAGTCGCAGAACTCCTTATTACCCGCCACATCGCCGTTGCACCATGCAAAGATGATGTTGGCGATCACATTGCCGATATCATAGCCCATCGGTCCATAGAAACAGAACTCCGGATCAAAGACAATGGTCGATTCCTCATTGATAAAAATGGAACCGGTATGAAGATCGCCGTGGATCAGGGACTGGGCGTTGGTCATGAAATCCATCTTCAGCTTGGCTACTTCCAGCTTCAGAGGATCATTATTGTACAGATGTTCCTTCACGAATTCGGCGTTCGGAGCAAAGACGTTGTTCCGATGCATTTCATCGTTGTAGGGTTCTGTATAGACCAGTGCCTCCGTAATGTCACAGAGCTGCGGATTGATGAAGCTCTTCTGGAGTTTCTTCTTTTCCTGGTGATCCATAACGGCGTCCGTGGTCCCCATCAGGACCTGTGCCATAAAGATCGAGATCTGGTCCGCGAATTTCGGGAAGCACTTATGCTCCAGCATGGCTGTCCGCATGATCTCATGGTCGGAGCAGTCCTGCATGCAGCAGGTGCACATGGTGGTGTCGTAGCAGTAGATCTCAGGAACGTATCCGGGAGCAAGCTTGCCCTGCAGGATCAGGATCTCGGACTCCACACGGTTCCGGTCCGTATCGATATGCATGTCTTTGGAGATCCGCAGCTCCACGCCGGCCTGCTTGACGATCACAGAGTGGCCCTTGGCGTCCTGTACCTTAAATACATAATTCAGATTGCCGTCCCCGATCTCCTTGCAGGTCATGGTCGGCTCGTCCCAGTTTTTCTGGGGCACTTTTACTTTGGCGTACTCAATAACGTCCGCCTCTTTCATAAGGAAGTATTTTGAAAAATCCATAATTGCCTCCATGTATTAAGAGTTTTCGTTAGTCTTCCTTGCTGGTTGCGTAAGCAGCTACCAGTGCCAGGCACAGAACCGCGCCCTTGACGGCAGGCAGGATGTAATACACAACGCCGCTCATGGTCATACCGTTTTCCAGAACGGTGATCAGCAAAGCACCGATTGCTGTACCAATGGCATTGTATTTCTCACGTCCGCCGATACTTCGTCCGATAAATACGGCTGCCAGGGAACTCATCAGGTAACCGTCTGAACCGTTAACCTGCGCTGCCTGGTTCTTGGAGCAGACCACGATACCGCCGACTGCGATGAACAGTGCCGCGAACATACCGGCCATGAAACGCATCTTCTTAACGTTGATACCGGACAGTTTTGCAGCGGTCTTGTTACCGCCCATTGCATACAGATACCGGCCGTATTTCGTACGCTCCAACAGGATGAAGCAGATCGCCACACAGATCAGCATGATGATGATGACCCAAGGGTCAGTACCCAGCATTTTGGATGCGGGTGACCATCCGCTGGCAGGTGTCAGGTCTCCGCCCTTGAAGATGCCGGCCCAGCTGGCTGCCTTCAGACCTGCGGAAATGGAACCGCCGCCTGTATAGGCAAGACCGAGGCCGGTATGCACAAATTGCAAAGCGCATGTTGCCAGCATATCCGGAACCTTGCAGACCAGGATCAGGAACATGGTGAGAAGGTACATGACCATGGCAAATACGATAGTCAGTACAATACACAGCCACAGCGGCATACCGAACCACAGGAAGAAGGATGCGAATACATAGGCACAGAACGTTCCCAGAGTTCCTGCCGACATATCGAATCCATCAGGCGCCATGGAAACGGTAGCTGCCAGAGCGAAGATCGTAACGGTAGACATGGATCTAAGAACTGTGATCAGGTTTGACCAGGAGAAGAATGCAGTCCCTTTGATCAGCGTGAATACGATGATGGAAAGCACCAGGACCAGGACCGCAGCCCAGTTCACCAGCATTCTTCCCACGCTTTTTTTGGAAGTTGACATTTTGATAGTCCTCCATTTTACATCTTTTAAATTAAACGTTTATCATAAGATCAGGCAAATGCTTCCTGCACCTCACCGGTGGAATAACGCATGATCTCAGCTTCATTGGTGTTTTTGGTCTCCAGCTCGGCAGTGATCTTACCGTCGAACATGACGTACATGCGGTCCGTGATGGACAGCAGCTCGGAGTTTTCGCAGGTGGCGTAGATCACGCAATTCCCGTCCTTGGCGATCTGATTGATCAGACGGAAGATCTCCTGCTTCGCTCCGACGTCAACGCCCTTGGTAGGCTCGTCGAAAATATACACGTCACTGTCGGCTGCCAGCCATTTTCCGACCGCCACCTTCTGCTGGTTACCACCGGACAGGAAGGCTACTTTCTGCCGGATGGAAGGTGTGGCGATCTGAAGTTCATCCACGAAATGCTTTGCGTTTTTCGCCGTTGCCCGCTCGTTTACAAAACTCATTTTGCAGAACCGGTTCAGGGAAGCCGCTGCCAGATTGAAATTAACGGTCTCCGCTACCAGAACGCCCTCTTTACGCCGTTCTTCCGGAACCAGGGCGATCCGGTTCTTGACTGCATCTGCCGGTGTTTTTATCTTAAGTTCATTGCCGTTGTATGTGATCTTCCCGGAGGACGCCTTGTATGCGCCGAACAGGGTCTTGCAAAGTTCCGTCTTGCCGCCGCCCACCAGGCCGGCGATCCCGACGATCTCGCCCTTTCTTACATACATATTGATATTCTTGACTTTTCCGTTCCTCTCGGTAAGGTTCTCAACAACAAAAGCTTTATCTCCAATATCGCATATCTCTTTCGGGAAGTTTTCCTCGAAGGATCTTCCCAGCATCTTGTCCACAATTTCCTTGGACGTTGTCTTTTCGGTGATCGGGGTGGTATCCACGATCATACCGCCTCTCATGACAGTGTAGCTGTCGCAGATCCGGAGCACCTCATGAATTCGGTGGGTGATGAAGATGATCGCCATGTTGTGCGTCTCACGCAGATGTCTGACAACACGGAACAGCTCATCGGTCTCGGAATCGGAAAGCGGCGCGGTCGGCTCATCCAGGATCAGGAAATTGCATTCATTCTGAATTGCCCGGGCGATCAGAACCATCTGTTTCTGTGCCAGGGACAAAGTGCTGCAGATCCTGCGGACATCAATATCCACATTCAGCTGCTTCAGTACCTCCCGGGCCTCCTTGCGCACCTTGGCATAGTTCATGAACAGTTTCCCCTTCATGTTCATGACGATATCATTGAACATAACGTTTTCCGCAACCGTCAGGTTCGGGGCAAGCGCCATATCAACTTCCTGGTACACGATCTGGATCCCAAGTTTTTTGGCGTCCAGCGGATGCCTTAGCTCCACAGGCTGTCCGTTATAAAACACTTGTCCCGTATAGGTAGGATTGGCACCTGCCAGTACTTTCATAAGGGTAGACTTACCGGCACCATTTGCGCCCATCAGGGCGTGGATCACGCCGGTAGAGACTTCAAAATCAATATTTGAGAGTGCTTTTACACCGGGAAATTCAATTGAAACATCTTTTGTTCCAAGTGTGATCTTTTCCATTAATAGTCCCTCCCAGTCAGGCAGGTTGGATCCTCTGCCTGATGCATCAGAACACATTGCCCTGTTGGAAGCAGCAGGTCCTGACTCTTAAGAAAAAAGGGCGCCAAAGTAAACTTTAGACGCCCTTTTCCTTATTTTACTTTGTTAATCAAAATGTCTGAACTTGTCGTTATATTGACCAGGCTTATGGATTAGTGGCCCAGAAGAGCAACCATCCAGTCACAGGTCGGCATCCAGGACGGATCTGAATAGGAAGCGTCAGCAACCAGATCAAGATTCTCAATGGTAATGCCTTCCTGAGAAGTTACCTGCTCCTGAGTAACGATGGTGGACGGAATCTCCATCCAAGCACCGATCTCCGGATAGTAGCACGGAGCAGCTGCGATGTCATCATACTGATCTGCCAGTTCCAGAGCCAGTACACGGCAAGCGAATTCGCCGTTCAGGTTCCAGTTTGTGGTAGCGCAGGCTTTCCACTGGGATCCTTCTTCCTGCATGAACTGAATGTCCTCATTGCAGATATCAACGGATACCATCGGGATCTGACGGTTGTTAGCTGAAAGTGCCTGATATACGCCCTGTGCATAAGCATCGTAGCAGCACCAGATACCATCGATCTGATCGTCTGTATACTTAGCCAGAGTAGCTTCTGTTACGTCACGCATGGAAGAGGTTGCCTGCTGATCATTGGTCGGAGCAATTCTCTCAAGGGTGATGATCTTGCCTTCATCTTCGTACGGCTGATAACCAACCTGACGACGATCGAACGGGCTGTTGTAGCCAGCGCCCTGCTGAACCTGAAGAATGTTCAGAGGCTCGCCTGCTGCTACCTTCTCAGCGTTCTCCGGAAGAGCCATAAGAGCCTCTACCAGACCTGCTGCGAAGCCTGCATCCTGCTGGAAGAACTGGGTAACGCCATCGATCTTTGCAACTTCGCCGTTCTCATCCTTGAACGGGGTATCGAAGGTAACGATCTTCAGATCCGGATACTGCTCCAGGATCTTGGAAAGGAATGACCAGGCGTATTCCTGTCCGCCGTGGGAAACCATCAGTCCGTCATAGCCGGAAGCTGCGCACTGAGAAATTCTGTCCTGCCATGTCTCTGCATTGTCATCGCAGAAGAATGTGTCAGCCTGCATTCCAAGCTTTTCAGCTGTGGACTGGAAATTGTCTGACCACATCTGGAAAATGGTTGCCGGGGTCATCAGCATGATGTAAGCAATCTTCTTGCCTGCAACCGGTGACTCAACAGCTTCCCCAGCACTTGCTACGGTGCTTCCCAGGATGCCGACAGCCAGAACACATGCTAAAATCATAGCTGCAATTCTTTTCATCTTCATAAAATGAATCCTCCTTAAAATATTGTGGAAAATTTGGTAAAAATTACCAAACTCCTAATTTTTTACATCCTCGATTTTAGCATATTTAGACGCAAAGTAAAGATATCATTTTCCGCTTTTGTCGCCTTTGCTTCGTTTTTGTTGTTTTGCACAAATATTATTCCGGTTCATTAGACTTTTTCCCTATCCGGCACTGTTGGAGGAGGGTGGACCCTTCTTGTTTTCGGGGGTTGCCTGTTTTGAGAAGGGTCTACCCTTCTTATTTTTGATGCTTGCCTGTTTTGAGAAGGGTCATGCAACGAATTGGCGGGTATGCATGATTTACCATGATCCCCTTGCAACGAATTGGCGGGTATGCATGATTTTACACCCTTTTTGGGGCTGAAAATCGCGCATACCTGTAAATTCATTGCGCCACCCTGTACTTCGTACTATAATCCATGCGGCAGACGCCGCAGACCGCAGGCGGGCCGCAGCCACGGCCCACAAAAAAGCCTATGCAGATCACCACGACTTTCCGGGAGGAAAACAGCCATGCGTCAGGAGAACCATATCATCGACCTTCATATGCACAGCGTCCATTCAGACGGGACCTTTACCACGCAGGACCTTCTGAATATGCTCTGGGATAAGGATGTGGACATCTTCTCCTTTACGGATCATGACAGCGTCGGCTGCTATCTGGATCTGGAAAAAGGGCTCGCAAAGCTGTACCAGGGCGTCACCCTGATCCCCGGCGTGGAGCTCACCTGCAGTGTGGACGGAAACCTCAGAGACATGCTGGGATACGGGATCTCCATCCCCGTGATGGCGCAGTATCTGGACAGCCGCTACAGCCTGGAAAACCGCATCCGCAAACAGCAGCTGATCCTGGAGCGGTTCAAGGAAATCTGCCGCGGCAAGAGCCTCACATTTGACGAGGGGATCGCCGCCAACGAAGGCAGAAAAGCGGAAGGCTATACAGTAATGTTCATGGAGCTGAACCGGCATCCGGAAAACATCGAAAAGTATCCGTTCTTAAATGACGCCACCAGGCTGTATTGGGATCATTTCACCAACAAGGAAAGCGAATTCTATGTGGACGAGACCTTCGATCTGCCCTCTTTTGAAGAGGCGGTGGAGATCATCCATCGTGCAGGCGGCATGGCGTTTATCGCGCATCCCTATGTCTACGGGCTGTCCGATGAGGAAACGGAAGATCTGGTCCGGCTGGCAGTCCGCGCCGGTGCGGAAGGAATGGAACTGAAGCACCAGTCCAATAAAAAAGGCCATGTGGAGAAGCTTCTCCAGATGGCCCGGAAATATCATTTGTATACCAGCGGCGGCACAGACTTCCACGGCTATAACAAACCGGGAATTAAGCTGGTCACCGCCTTCGGCAATATGCAGGTGGAGTACGAAGAGATCTCCCCCTGGATCGGTTCTGTCACCCACATGGAACCATAAGGGATCAGAACTTCGCCGCCAGCACCTCCTCCAGCAGCGGGATCGATGCTGCTGCTCCCATTTTGCGTACGGCAAGAGAGGACGCCTTGCAGGAAAGCTCCAGCGCCTCGGCAGGCGTTTTACCGGCTGCGCTCAGGGCGGTGAAATAGCCGGAGAAGGTATCGCCGGCGCCTGTGGTATCCACTGCTTCGCAGGGGTACGCCTTCTGATAATACGGCCCGTCCTCTGTCAGGATCACAGCGCCTTTGGAGCCCAGGGTCAGGATCACGCGGCACTGTGGCCAGCTTTCTTTCAGGGATTGTAAGATCGCCTCCGGATCGTCGGTCCCCGTCATCTGCTCTCCTTCCACTTCATTGATGAACAGATCATCCACATACTGGTAGATATCCGACACCGCCAGTTCCCTGGTCATAGGAGACGGATTGAAGACCACCCGCAGGCCTTTTTCCCTGCAGGATTTCATGGCGTAATCCACATTGGTGATCTCATTCTGGAACACGGCGTAGTCGCCCGGTTCAAAATGGCTTACGACTTCGTCGATAAAATCCTTCTCCACCATGCCGTTGGTGCCCGGGCAGACGATAATGCAGTTCTGCGCCGTCTTCTCTTCGATCTGGATGATCGTGTGGCCGCTCTTACTGTCCGGATCTATCTTCAGCAGCGTCGTATCGACGCCCGCTTCTTCCAGGGTCTTCTTCAGCATGTCCCCGTCGTAGCCGATGATGCCCGCATGCAGGACCTGTGCACCAGCTTTGCGAAGTGCTATGGACTGGTTCAGCCCTTTTCCGCCGCAGGTCACGATCAGGTCATGGGAAGAGATCGTCTCTCCCGGGGCGACGATATGATCCAGCTTGTAATTATAATCAATGTTCAGTGAACCGAATGATAAGATTTTCATGACAACACCTCCTCTGTCCGCAATACTACAATATCCCCTCAGGCGGGTCAACTCATTTCAGAGTCCTCTTTTCCTTTGTATTTCCTGGCAACGGAAAGGCCCAGGGACATGACGCTGCCCCGCTGGACAATGTCGGAACCGAATTTTTTCTTCAGCTCATCCATGGTGCGGTCCAGCTTCTCGTCCCGTTCCCGCTCCTTCTGCCCGGCCGGGGAGAACAGCGTCATCTGCTGCCCGTAGGAATCCCTGGAAAGGTTCGTCAGCGAGATCCCCATCAGGCGCAAAGGCCTTTTGTCTTTCCAAAGTTCCGCAAGGAGCTTTTTCGCTGTTTCATAGACTTCCCGGCTGGTATCCACCGGCTCCGGAAGACTCATCTGATGGGACCTTGTCTTAAAATCCAGATAACGGATCGATACGGAAATGCAGCCGGCCTTCGCCCCTTCACTTCGCATATGCCGCGCCGCGCTGTCTGCCAGGGCCAGTAAGATCATCTGCGCTGCTTCCATGGTGGTCACGTCGTCTTCCAGCGTGATCTCATTACTGTAGCCTTTGGCCTCCTCCGGCTGATCCCTCACCGGAGAATCGTCGATGCCGTTGGCGTAATTTCTGGCCTGCAGGCTCATTTTCCTGCCCAGGAGTTTTTCCAGTTCAAAGGGATCTGCCTTGGCCAGCTGCCCGATGGTAAAGATCCCCGCTTCCGAAAGCTTCTTTACAGAGGACTTTCCCACGAACAGAAGATCCCCTACGGAAAGAGGCCACATCTTTTCCGGGATCTCCTCCGGAAACAGGGTGTGGACCCTGTCCGGTTTTTCAAAATCGCTGGCCATTTTCGCACACAGTTTATTCCGCCCGATCCCGACATTCACCGTAAATCCCAGCTCATCCCGGATCCGGTCCTTGATGGTTTCTGCCAGCTTAATAGGATCCGGATAGATCCTTGAGGTCCCCGTCATATCCAGGAAACATTCATCGATGGAAAATTCCTCCAGCACCGGCGCGTACTCCCGGCAGATGTCCTTAAACGCCTTCGAGCACTTTGCGTAAAGACGAAAATCCGAAGGGACCACCAGAAGATCCGGGCATTTTCGCAGAGCCGCCGATACCGGCTCCCCGGTGACGATATGGTATTTTTTTGCCGGGATGGATTTGGCCACCACAACGCTGCGTCGGGAAGACGGATCCCCACCGACGCAGGCAGGGATCAGGCGGATATCCGGTTCCCCGTTCTTCACCCGCCGGACAGCCTCCCAGGACAGAAATGCGCTGTTTACATCCACATGAAAGATCAATCGTTCCATCGTTATATAT
>R26__coassemble_864_pt1 | contig 16708 bp, 11 predicted proteins | sample R26__metabat2_high_PE_046 | metagenome-assembled genome bin R26
TCGTAGTCGTCATAGTCGTAGTAGTCGTCATCGCCGTAGAACTCAGATCCTTCCGGAAGCCCATACACCGGCGTGCCGTCCTGGCGAAAATCGATGATCCTCGGGTCGTCACTGTAGATCGGCGTACCGTCCTGCTGGTAATCCACGATCACGGGGCCTTCGCCTTCCTCATATAAAGTACTGTCTTCCGGGATTGCATACACAGGTGTGCCGTCCTGGCGAAAATCAATGATCCTCGGGTCGTCACTGTAGATGGGCGTTCCGTCCTGCTGGTAATCCACGATCACGGGGCCGTCGCCATCCTGTTCCTCAATAGTATTGTGGAATTCATAATATACGGTATCGACCCACAGAATGGTGTCTCTGTCTCCGAACATGATCTTGCTGGGGCTATCGTACTGTGGTGTTCCCCAGTGGAAGATCTCACCGGTCTCCTCATTGACCCAGCCGCCCTGGTTAAGTTCACTCAGGACTACATATTCGCCGGTTGCGACGTCGATCATGTCATAGAGCTTGTTTCCGGTAAAGATCTTGCCGTCTGCAATTAACGGCTCTTCACCGTTCGGATCTGTCTGTGCCGCTTCCTGTCCTGCTGCTGTTTCCTGCACCGCTGCTGCAGGAGTTTTCTCTTCTTCCGGTTCTTCTGTACGGGTATAGATAAACCGCATGTACGGCTGATCAGCGTCTGTCTTCACATCCCTGAACAGCGTATCGTCTACACGGAAGTAATCCATTTCCGTTTCCGTCGTTTCGATGGTATATACAAACTTATCCGGTTCCGGCATCTTCCAGGTACCGCTCTCTACGGTTTCTTCACCGCCGCCTTTTACCAGATTCTTTACGGTGCCGTCTGTACAGAACGTCAGGATGTTCTCAGCCTCTGCATATAAAGACTGATGATCTTCTCTGCTCATCTCCACCGGGGCATCGCCTTCGTGGATCTCCAAAACCTGTTCCAGTTTCCAGGAACCGACAACTGCGCGGGCATAAACGAAATCCAGTTTCTTGTAAGAAGCATCCGCATCTGTGTTTTCAAAGCTTCTGTGAAGCACATCCTTTTCTGCTTCATAATAGAAAGTGATCTCCAGGCCGCCCTCTTCGGTATAAACATAGACATTCGGTGAAGTTGACGTCCACTTCGCAGCAGTATCTGACGTATCAGGTCCTGCAAAGAGAATATCATGCGCAGATCCGTCTTCGTCAAAGGTGAAGATATTGATACCTGATCCGTATAAGGACTGTGCTTCCTCTTTTTTGAGTTCTGCCGGTTCCTGTCCGTCGATCATATGAAAGACTGTATCCAGTTTCCAGGATCCGACGACCGGATAATACTCTTTTGGTTCTTCCTTCGGTGCTTCTGCTGCGAAAGCAGGAACACATAATGCGAGTATCATCATCGCAGAGATCAGCAAAGTAATGATTTTTTTCATTTTAGAACCTCCTTCTGTTTTTCCGAATACCGATCATCAGAATCTTACTATGCAATACGCTGAAAAACAATTATGAAAATTCATAATGTTGAACAATTTACAAGAAAACCCCTTTTTGATAGTATGATTACGAAAACGTTTTAGATGCGGTTTTTCGGGGTTTAGCAACAGTTTCTTTGAAAACATTCGACAACGTTTTAGGAAACCGGAGTGAGGAAAGGAAATTCAGATGGCCACACTCAAACAGATCGCAGAACGCTGCGGCGTTTCACTCTCTACCGTCAGCAAAGCGCTTAACGGCGCAGAGGATGTAAGCCGGGATACGATGCTTCGCATCCGTGAAGTTGCGAAAGAGATGGGTTACATGCCTAACGCTGCCGCCAGGGCGCTGAAGACCAGCCGCTCCTATTGCTTCGGTCTGCTGATGGCCGATTCTGTGTCCGCAGATATGCCGCACGAGTTTTTCGTCAGGATCATCGTCAGTTTCAAAAGCAGGGCTTCTGAACTCGGTTATGACATTATCTCCATCAGCAATCATCTGGGCGGAAGGAAGATCGACTATGCCGAGCACGCCCGCTACCGTAATTGTGACGGGATCCTGGTAGTTGCCGGAAATGAAACTGACAATGCCGTCATTCCGGAACTGGTGGATTCAGGAATCCCGGTAATCTGCATTGACTATGGCATCAAAGGCTGCGGAAGCGTCTGTTCCGACAATACGCAGGGGATGAAAGAACTGGTCAATTATGTCATCAGCTGCGGTCATCGCAGGATCGCCTTTATTACCGGGCATGATACAATGGTGACACGGACTCGTATCGAAGCTTTCCGGTCTGTCTGTGAGGAGAATGGGATCGATGTCCCGGAAGAGTATCTGATTCCGGCACTCTTTCATTCTCCTGAACTTTCGGAAAGGATCACCAGACAGCTGCTTTCTCTTAAGACGCCGCCTACCTGCATCCTTTACCCCGATGATCTGTCCTGTATCGGAGGGATGAACGAACTGGAACGCATGGGCATGTCCATTCCGAAAGATATCAGTGTTGCCGCTTACGATGGAATTGATATCTGCCAGACCTTTCATCCCAAACTGACCACGATCCGCCAGAATGCGGAGACGATGGGGCAGTGCGCAGCGGAAGAACTGGTCCGTGCCATTGAAACCGGTGATCATTACGATTGCAGACGGATCATGATCCAGGGTGCGCTTCTTCGCGGAGATACTGTCCGCACTCTCTAATTGTAGCTATTGGTGGAAACACCTATATTTAAAAACAGTGAGGAGGATAACCACATGAAAAAATTACTAGCATTGTTGCTCGCCGCGGCACTTGTTATGTCGCTTGGCACTGTTGCCTTTGGCGCTGAGGCTGACGTCAGCGAGCTGCCCCGTGAGGAGACTCTGTATTTTGCAGGTCAGCAGTGGGGCACCGTTCTGAGCTGGAACGTCATGGGCACCAACCAGAACAACTCCATGACCATTGCCGGCGGTCCTTCGGGATACCGTACACTGATGTTTGAGACCCTGTTCATGTACAACTTCATGAACGGCGACATCATCGGCCTGCTGGCTGACAGCTATGAATGGAGTGAAGATCTGACGCAGGTCTCTGTGGTCCTGAAGGAAGCTGCAAAATGGTGTGACGGAACACCTGTGACCGCAGCAGACGTTGCCAAGACCTGGGATGTCAGCGTTCAGGTCGGCAATACAACCGGTTCAACCTATGGCGCATACATCGACGCTATTGAGCCTACCGGCGACAAGACTTTTGTTATCAAGGCGAAACTCGATGATGAAGGACGTCCTGTTAACCCGCTGAAGGTTACTGACTTCCTGACCGGCGCTCCGATCGCTCAGGCAGCATGGATCGATACCCTGGTTGAGCGCAACGGCGGCGACGCTGTCTCCATCCTGAACGATCCGGGTGATGACGTCGTGTGGTCCGGCCCTTATACCAAATACTATGCAGATGACCAGAAAGTCGTTCTGGTACGTGATGACAACTACTGGGGACAGGATGAGTCCATGTGGGGCAAGCTGCCTGTTCCGAAGTACATCGCTCATACCATCTATGCTGATAACCCGGCTGGTGAGCTGGCTCTGAAGGCTGGTGAAGTAGATGTCTGCCAGCAGTTCATTGGAAACATCCAGGATCTGTGGCTCAAAGATGGTCTGCCGATCTCTACCTACTACGAAGAAGCTCCTTACGGAGTCTGCCTGACTATGCCTACTGCATGGTACAATATGAACATGCCTGTGCTGGCTGAGAATCCGGCACTGCGCAAAGCTATCGCAATCGCTGTTGACTATGACACTATCATTGCCAATGCAATGACCAACCAGAGCCCGAGCTTCGCTGATGTTCCGCGTTCTCTGATGAACCCGACCGATGGTGAGCAGGCTCTGTACAACCACGACGCTGTTGCTGAACTTCAGTGGGCCGGCAACGACATCGAAGGCGCTATCGCTCTGCTGGATGAAGCAGGACTGGTAGATACCGACGGTGACGGATGGCGTGAATACAACGGCGAGAAGATCTCCCTGAACGCTGTATGCCCGAACGGCTGGACAGATTGGCAGGCTTCCATGGAAGTTGTTGCCGCTGCCGGCGACAAGATCGGTGTTGAGATCACCACTCTGTATCCGGAATGGGATATCTACCAGACCGTATTCACCAACCCGAACCAGACTGAATACGCAATCTTCATGTGGTCTCCCGAGGCTGCTTCTCCGTCCAACCCGTGGACTCGTGTCAACCAGTTCCTGGGCAAGGATTATGTTGGCGTTGAGAACAACTGGAGCGGCAACTGGGGCCAGTATGTAAACGAAGAAGCGGATGCTATCATCAAGCAGATCCCGCTGACCACCGATGAAGCCGAACTGATCGATCTGTACACCAAACTGACAGAGATCTACCTGACTGAAGTTCCGAGCTTCTCCCTGATGTATCGTCCTTCTCTGTTCCACGCTGTTAATGAGAGCGTGTGGACAAACTTCCCGGCTGGCGACGACGGCCGTGAGATCCCGCCTGCAGACTGCACAGACGGTTATGGTATCGCTGCTCTGTACGATCTTGAGCTTGTTGGATAAAACCATTGATTAATAGCGGCCATGCTTCCTTTCAGGGAGCATGGCCCCTTTCTTTATCAAGAAAGAGGAACGCAGAATGAAAGGTTATCGAAAGTATTTCGGCAAGAAAATCCTTTGGTTTTTTATCACTCTGATTGCCGCTGTGATTTTGAATTTTGTCCTGCCGCGTATGATGCCGGCCGATCCTGTTTCCGCCATTACGGGAAAGATGGCCTCAGGTATGACTGACGCTTCAGCCGTGCAGGAAATTTATAAAAGATACGAGGCTGAATTCGGAACCAACAAGTCACTGCCGGAGCAGTTCTTCATCTTTGTGAAGAATATGCTGCGTGGCGATCTGGGAACGTCTTTCAGCCAATACCCGCGTAAAGTAAGCGATATCATCTCCAGCGCCATTATCTGGACCATCTGTCTGCAATTACCTGCGATCCTGGTCGGCTGGCTTCTGGGCAACATACTTGGCGCCCTGGCGGCGTATATCCGCAAGGGCTTTGACAAGGTATTGCTGCCCGTGGCAGTGTTTTTAAGCAATGTGCCGGCCTTCGGTATGGCAGTGACGCTGCTGGTCATTTTTGCAGTCAATCTTAAGGTGGCGCCTATTGCAGGCGGCTATTCCTTTGATATGATCCCGAATTTCAGCTGGAGTTTTATCAAATCCGTTATTTCCCATTACCAGCTTCCGTTCTGGTCCATTGTACTTGTTTCCATCGGCGGACAGGCCATCGGCATGCGTTCCATGTCTATCTACGAACTCAATGCCGATTATGTCAAATACGCCCGCTTCCTCGGCATCAAGGACCGCAAGATCGTAGGATATGTATTCCGCAATGCCATGCTCCCGCAGGTTACGGGACTCGCTCTGTCCATCGGTACAATGATCGGCGGCGCGCTGGTTGCGGAGATCATCTTCTCCTATCCGGGTCTTGGAAGTACAATGTATTCCGCTGTCACTGCAGCGGACTATCCGCTGATCTCTGCCACGACGCTGATCATCACGATCATGGTCCTGGTAGTGACCTTTGTGCTGGATATTATCTATGGTTTTATCGATCCGCGCGTCAAAGCTGCGCAGTTCGACGCTTAAGGAGGGAACAGTTATGAAAAATACACTTCGTCAGGTTTTCCACTCCTCCAAGTTCCTGGTAGGCTTCATTCTGTTTGTACTGATCCTGCTGACGATCTGGATCTATCCTTTCCTCAATCCGGGAAATCCTCTGGAAATGATCGGCGTGGGAACCTTTGCCAAACCAGGCACTTACGTGTCGGTATACGATGCCCTGAATACCGGGACCGAGACGCTGCGTCTGCCGGATGCGGATGATAAGCGTGTCGACTACCTGCTCAGCGACGCAGATCGCGTTTCTATGCTGGAATGGTTTGCCATCATGGAGATCGACGTGTCCGATCTGGACGCTACCGATACGGAAGCTCTGCTGGATCTGTGGTTCGAGCATTACGACCAATCCATTAAGCCCAAGGGCATGACGCAGGCAAAACGCAATTTCTACAAGCGTCTGGACAATTCTGTCCGTCAGATCCGTTCGGCGGATACGCTGAAGATCATGCATCCGGAAGAAGGCGAACTGGTAGAGCGGGGCTCCATCAATAAAACAGATTATGTCAATGTAGGCGATGTGGCCAATGTAAAGCTCCTGCCTTTAGGTACCGACAACTTCGGCCGGGATGTACTGAAGGAGATGGTTTCAGCCACAGGGACTTCCATTGTGATCGGCCTGATCGCAGGCATTGTTGCCACACTGATCGGTCTTACATTGGGACTTCTTGCCGGTTATGTAGGCGGCTGGGTAGATGACATCATCATGTTTATCACCAATATCTTCACCGTGATCCCCGGCTTCGTCCTGTTGATCCTGATCTCCTATTCCATCGGACAGGAACAGCGTGGAGCCAGCGTTGTCGCTATCGTCATCGGTCTTACGAGCTGGACCTGGACGACACGTTCGGTCCGTTCCCAGGTCATCAGCCTCAGAAACCGTGACCATGTCAATTTATCCAAGCTCTCCGGGCACAGTCTCGTGCGCATTGTCGCCACCGATATTCTGCCCTACATTGCTTCCTATGTGGTCATGGCATTTATCCTGCAGGTATCCTCAGGCATCCTGGCAGAAGCTCAGCTGTCGCTGTTAGGACTGGGGCCTAAGACGACTGTCACCCCCACGCTGGGTCTGATGATGAACTGGGCGATGCTTTACTCCGCACATACCAATGGCTCCTGGTGGGCTTATTTCCCCGTGATCCTCACCATCACACTCATCTCGTTCTCTCTGAACCTGATGAATACCGGCCTGGATCAGGTGTTCAACCCCACGCTGCGGGATTAAGGAGGATGCAATGGGAAAAGTCATATTAGAAGTTCATGATCTTAAAACAAAATATGTCACCCGTTTTCGTGAGGACGTGTATGCCGTGGACGGCGTCTCTTTCAAGATCGAAGAGGGAAAGTCCCTGGGCGTGGCAGGTGAATCGGGCTGCGGCAAGTCCACGCTGGCCCTGAGTATGATGGGATATTATTTCCCGCCGCTGCACTATATCAGCGGAGACATCATTATTGATGGCAAGAATATTTCCGGTCTCGATCCGGATGTCGTCCGGAAGACCATTCTCGGTACGGAGATCGCCTACATCCCGCAGGCGGCTATGAATGCCCTCAACCCTACCCAGAAGATCATCCGCTTTGTGGAGGACGTGATCCGCGCCCATGACCCCAAGGCAGATAAGAAAGAGATCCGGGAACGGGCACAGACCCGTTTTGCAGAGCTGGGTCTGCCGAAAGAGGTGTTGGACAAGCATGCCGTAGAACTCTCCGGCGGTATGAAGCAGCGTACGGTCATCGCGGTGTCTACCATCCTTTCACCCAAAGTGCTGATCGCGGATGAGCCTTCCAGCGCACTGGACGTTACCAGCCAGAAAATGGTTATTAAAATGATGCGGGAACTGATGGAAAAGGGATACATCAAGTCCATGCTCTTTATTACCCATGAGCTGCCGCTGCTGTACAACGTGACCGACGATATCATGGTCATGTACGCAGGTCAGATCGTGGAGCGTGGTTCGGCAAGGGAGATGGTCTTTGACCCGATCCATCCCTATTCGCACGGCCTGATGGGCTCGATCCTGGTACCGGAAGAAGGGACGAGAGGGACGACCCTCACCGCTATTCCGGGCACTCCTCCGAACCTGAAAAAACCGCCTCAGGGCTGCCGTTTTGCCGAGCGCTGCCGCTATGCTACGGATGAATGCCGTTATCACAGCGTACCGGAAAAGCAATTCGACGAGGGGCGCGGCTACTGCTGCCGACTGAGTGTAGACCAACTGCGGGAGGCGTACAAAAATGAGTGAAACGAGAGAACGCAAAGATTATACAAACAGCCCGCTCTGTCTCTCCGGACGGGGCGTTACCAAAATCTTCGGGCTGGGAGATAAAAAGACCGTTGCAGTGGATCATGTGGATTTTGATTTCCATGAGGGTGAGTTTGTTTCCATCGTGGGAGAATCCGGAAGCGGCAAGACCACGCTTTCTAAAATGCTGCTGGGTCTTATCAACACCTCTGAAGGCGAGATCCTGTTTCAGGGCAAACCGCGGAATATTTCCAGCGGGCGGAAAAAACGGGAATACTGGAAGGGGATCCAGGCTATTTTCCAGGATCCTTTCTCTTCCTTCAACGTCTTTCATAAGATCGACAGCGTACTTCTCGACTGCATCAATATGCGCGGCGGCCGTATGCTGAGCCATGAGAAAAAAGTTGAGATGATGACGGAAGCCTGCAGCTTTGTGAATCTGAAATTCGCGGAACTGACCAATAAGTATCCCTTCGAGCTTTCCGGCGGACAGATGCAGCGTCTGATGATCGCACGTATTTTCCTGCTGAAACCCAGGATCCTGCTGGCGGATGAGCCGACCAGTATGGTGGACGCCTGCTCCCGTGCCACGATCCTGGATATGCTGCTGGATCTGAGGGATGAAACGGGTATGACCATTATCTTCATTACCCATGATATCGGTCTTGCTTATTATATTTCAGATACGGTCTATATCATGGAGCATGGCCGTTTTGTGGAATCCGGAAAGGCGGATGAAGTCATTCTTAATCCGCAGGCGGCTTACACTAAGCGCCTGATCAGCGATGTTCCCAAGATCCACGAAGAGTGGGATCTTTCCACCGTGGAACTGAAAGCAGAATGATCAGGATGTTTCGCAGCTATTGAAACTCATCCGGGGATTGTGCCGCGAAGACGGCTCTCCCCGGATATTACTAATAAGGGGTTTTTTTACTATGGATATCAAAAAACTTGTATCCCAGATGACACTGGAAGAAAAAGCCGGATTGTGCTCCGGTGCTGATTTCTGGCACACCAAGGCTGTGGAGCGGCTGGGCATTCCTGCCACCATGATGAGCGATGGCCCTCACGGTCTCAGAAAACAGGATGAGGAAGCCGATCATCTCGGGATTAACGACAGCATCAAGGCTGTCTGTTTTCCGGCAGCCAGCGCTACGGCTGCATCTTTTGACAAGGCGCTCCTTTGCCGGATGGGAGAGGCGATCGGCGACTCCTGCCAGCACGAAAAACTCTCCGTGGTCCTGGGACCGGCGGTGAATATCAAGCGTTCACCTTTGTGCGGACGGAATTTCGAGTATTTCTCCGAGGATCCCTATCTGGCGGGTAAGCTCTCGGCTTCCTTTATCCACGGTGTGCAGAGCCGCAATGTGGGTACCAGCATCAAGCATTTTGCAGGCAACTCCCAGGAACACCGTCGCATGAGCTCCTCTTCAGAGATCGATGAACGGACGCTTCGGGAGATCTATCTTACCGCGTTTGAAACCGCAGTAAAGGAGGAACAGCCATGGACAGTCATGTGCTCCTATAACCGTCTGAACGGCGTTTATGCTTCGGAAAATCCCTGGCTGCTGACAGAAGTCCTCAGGGACGAATGGGGATTTGAGGGCTATGTGATGAGCGACTGGGGTGCTGTCTCCGATCGTGTCGCCGGCATAGCGGCAGGTATGGATCTTGAGATGCCCTCGTCCAACGGAATCAACGACCGGAAGATCGTGGAAGCCGTACAGTCAGGAAAACTGGACGAAAGACTGCTGGATCAGGCAGTGGAGAGGATCCTGAAGATCGTCTTTCGATATACGGAAAATGCGAAGCCTGAAACCGAATGGGATAAGGAAGCGCAGCATCTTCTGGCAGCAGAGATCGCAGCAGATTGCATGGTGCTTCTCAAAAACGAAGATTCTGTACTGCCTCTCAGTCCGGAGGATGAGATCGCTTTCATCGGCGAATTCGCCGAAAAACCCCGTTTCCAGGGCGGCGGCAGTTCTCATATAAACAGTTTTAAAACGACAAGCGCGCTGGAGGCGGCAGAAGGTCTGCATATCACCTACGCCCTGGGCTACAGCGTCGAAACGGACAGCGCCGACGAGATGCAGATCGCAGAGGCGGTTGCCGCTGCGAAGAAAGCAAAAGTGGCAGTCGTTTTTGCGGGACTTCCAGATGTCTATGAGTCGGAAGGGTATGACCGCAGTCATATGCGTATGCCGGAATGCCAGAACCGCCTGATCGAAGCGGTGGCAGAGGCCAATCCTAATACGGTGGTCGTGCTGCATAATGGCTCACCGGTGGAAATGCCCTGGATCGGGAAAGTCAAGGCTGTTCTGGAGGCATATCTTGGCGGCCAGGCAGTGGGGATCGCGACGGTCCGGGTGCTGTTCGGAGAGGTCAATCCTTCCGGCAGACTGCCGGAGACCTTCCCCAGAAAGCTTTCTGACAACCCTTCCTACCTGTTCTACGGTGGAGAGGGCAACGTTGCCGAATATCGTGAAGGAGTCTTTGTCGGATACCGTTACTATGACCGGAAGGAAGCGGAAGTGCTGTTCCCCTTCGGGTATGGACTGAGCTATACCAGCTTTGAATTCTCCAATCTGCGCCTGAGCGCTGAGAACATCTCAGATCAGGAGACTGTAACCGCTACTGTCACGGTGAAAAATACCGGCGATCGAGCGGGAAAGACGGTTGTTCAGCTCTATGTAAGAGATGAGGAAAGCAGTGTGTTCCGGCCGGTCCGGGAACTGAAAGGCTTTGAGAAAGTAGAACTTCAGCCCGGTGAGTCGAAGGACGTAAGTTTTATACTGGATAAAAGATCCTTCGCTTACTGGAATACGCAGATCCACGACTGGTATGTGGAAAGCGGTGCATTCACCGTGGAGATCGGACATTCCTCCAGGAATATTGCGCTTCAGGCGAAAGTTCATGTAGAGTCTACCACAGAACTTCCCAGACATTATACCATGGACAGTATCTTCATGGACCTGCTGGCAGATCCAAAGGCAACCACTGTCCTGAAGCCCCTGCTTGACAGCATGCGGGAAGTCTTTGAGCCTGCACCGGAAGATGAGAGCACCGAAGCCGCCAAAGAAGCGATCTCGGACGAAATGTCCCTGGCGATGATGAACTACATGCCGCTTCGCGGGATCTTAAGCTTTGGCGGCGATGAGAATACCGCCAGGATGCTGGAACAGATCCTGAGCCAATTGAACGAGAGCTGATCATGTGTAAGGAATATTATCATGTCTGAAAAACGGTCTGCTTTGGAATCGAACCGTGCCCTATACAGACGGATCGCGCAACTAACCTGGCCGATCGTTCTGCAGAACCTTCTCAGTGCGGCAGTCACTTCCGCGGATGTGGTCATGCTCAACTTCGTGGGGCAGGCGCACATCTCTGCGGTCTCGTTGGCTGCACAATACGCTTCCGTGCTGTTCATGGTCTTTTACGGTCTCGGAACCGGGGCGACCATGCTCTGTTCTCAGTACTACGGTAAGGGCGATCTGCGAGCGATCGAGGTTGTGGAGGGGATCGCCCTTCGGTTTTCCCTTTTGATCTCGGCAGTGGCAGCGCTGGCCGCCTTTCTGATCCCGCGGCAGATGATGCGTCTGTTTACACCGGATCCGGAGCTGATCAGCATCGGCGCCGGGTATCTCAGGATCGTAGGCGTTGCTTATCTTTGCTGGGGTATCACGGAAATCTATCTGGCGATCCTGCGCAGTATCGGACGGGTGGGGATCGCAACGGCGCTCAACACTGTGGCTTTCTCACTGAATATCCTGCTCAACGCGGTGTTTATTTTCGGGCTGTTCGGAGCGCCGAAGATGGGGGCGAAAGGGGTGGCATTGGCCACCTCTTTAAGCCGTCTTGTGGAGCTTATCCTGTGCCTGATCGTATCCCATAAAAGCCGCGACGTAAAGTTGCAGGTAAAGTATCTGTTTCTGCGAAACAAAATGCTTTTGCGGGACTTTTTCAGAATGGCGCTGCCGGCGCTTGTGAATGATGTGAGCTGGGGACTTGCTTTCTCCATGTATTCCGTGATCATTGGACAATTCCTCGGCACGGACATGGTGGCAGCCAATTCATTTGTCTCCCAGGTCCGCAGTTTTGCTACGGTACTTTGCTTCAGTCTGGCCAGCGGCGGGGGCATTCTGCTGGGGCATCTGATCGGAGGTGGTCAGATGGATGATGCTGACCGAGCGGCTTCTGCCGTTATGAAGCTGACTGTGATCACCGGTCTGATCGGAGGGGTACTGATCCTGCTGACCATGAATCCTGTACTTTCCTTCGCCAGACTTACGGAGACAGGAAAAGGGTATCTTCGCATCATGCTGTTCATCAATTCCTACTATGTATTAGGCGCGGCAGTGAACACGTCCCTGATCGCGGGGGTTTTCCGCGCCGGCGGGGACAGCCGGTTCGGCATGATCTGTGATACGATCGACATGTGGTGTTATGCGGTGCCTTTGGGTTTTCTTGCCGCTGCTGTGCTGAAGCTGCCCCCGATGTGGGTGTATTTTCTGCTGTGCACGGATGAATTTGTCAAATGGCCCTGGGTGATCCGGCATTATCGAAGCAGAAAATGGTTGAAAAATATTACGCGGGACAATCTGTTTTCCGATCCCGCCGAATAAAGGAGAGTAACTGCCATGGTAAAGCAATTATTAAACGGAGCGTGGATACTGGAGATCCCCGGAACAGATTTCGGAATGGTGACAGCGCAGGTACCGGGCTCTGTCTATCATGACCTTCTGAACGCAGAAAAAATCCCGGATCCCTTTTACCGGGATAACGAGAACGACGCTTTGAAGCTGATGGAACATGAGTTCTGGTACAGCCATGCCTTCATAGCTGATCCGGCCCTGTTTGCATGCGAGGATGTTCTGCTGCGCTGCGAAGGACTGGATACATTGGCCGAGGTATTTATAAATGGTCAGTCAGCAGGCAGAGCGGACAACATGCACCGGATCTGGGAGTTTGATGTAAAAGAGCTTCTTCATGAAGGGGAAAATGCGATCGCTGTGCATTTTGCTTCGCCGACGAAATTCATCCGGGAGGCTTATGCAAAGTCTCCGGCAGACGGCAGTTCCGACGCCATGACAGGATTTCCGCTTCTTCGCAAAGCGCACTGCATGTTCGGATGGGATTGGGGCCCGAGACTGCCGGATGCAGGGATCTGGCGGGATATTACGCTTCTTGGTATCCGGACTGCCCGGATCCGGGATGTGCAGGTATTGCAGGAACATGATGAAGACCTTGTCTCCTTACACGTAAAGACCCATCTGGACCGTATCTCATCGGATGAGACGGACGTGTCTGTCACGATCACCGGACCGGATGGCCGAATCTTTACGGGGACAGGAGAGAACTGCGAGATCCGGATCAATGCACCAAAACTGTGGTGGCCGGCGGGGTTCGGAGACCAGCCCCTCTATCGTGTCGAGGTACAGCTTAATAGTAAAGAGAACCTTCTGGATCGTTGGGAGAAACGGATCGGCCTCAGGACCATGACCGTCAGACGCCAGCAAGATACCTGGGGAGAGAGCTTTTGCCACTGCGTCAACGGCGTGGATGTCTTCGCCATGGGAGCAGACTACATACCGGAGGACAATCTGCTCCCCCGGGTAAATCCCGAAAGGACCAGGCGCCTTCTGGAAGATGCCAGAAAAGCCAACATGAACTGCGTGCGCGTCTGGGGCGGCGGTTATTATCCTGACGATGCCTTCTATGACATATGTGACGAACTGGGACTTTTAGTCTGGCAGGATTTTATGTTTGCTTGTGCCGTATACAATCTGACGGATGCGTTCGAAGAAAATATCTGCGCCGAATTCACAGACAATATCCGTCGTCTCAGGCACCATGCGTCTCTGGCCTTGTGGTGCGGCAACAATGAGATGGAGCAGTTTGTCGCGGTGGGTGAATGGGTCCGGAACAAGCGGCAGGTAGCCGATTATATCAAAATGTACGAATACCTGATCCCGAAGATCCTGAAGAGAGAAGACCCACAAGCGTTCTACTGGCCGGCAAGTCCTTCCAGCGGCGGAAGCTTTGACGAACCGCAGGATCCGAACAGAGGCGACGTGCACTACTGGGATGTCTGGCATGGTCTGAAACCCTTCACCGATTACAGAAATTATTATTTTCGTTATGTGTCCGAATTCGGTTTCCAGTCCTTCCCCTGTATGGAAACCATCGGGAGTTTCACGAAGCCGGAAGAGAGGAATGTCTTTTCCTATGTGATGGAAAAGCACCAGAGAAACTCCTCGGCAAATGGACGGATCGTCTTCTATCTGTCACAGATGTATCTGTATCCCGCCGATCTGGACACGTTGGTCTATGCTTCCCAACTGCTGCAGGCACAGGCCATGCAGTATGGGGTAGAGCACTGGCGCCGCCATCGGGGACGCTGCATGGGTGCAGTCATCTGGCAGCTCAATGACTGCTGGCCGGTGGCTAGCTGGTCGAGCATTGATTATTACGGACGATGGAAAGCGCTGCACTATTATGCGAAGCGTTTCTTTGCCCCGGTGCTGATCTCCTGCCATGAGGAGGGCATCCTGTCCCAGGATACCAATGTCAATGCCGAGCCCTTTGCCCTTAAAAAGAGCACACGGCTGAATGTCAGCAATGAGACACAAAATGAGTTCAGCGGTACGGCCTGCTGGAGTCTGCGGCGTCCTGACGCCTCTGTTATTGAGGAAGGCTCCTTCCCGGTGAGGGTTCCGGCGCTGTGCGCAGAGTGGTTTGATGAACAGGATTTCTCGGAACAGGATACCTATGGCTGTTACTATGCCTATGAACTCTGTGATGCAGCAGGCCAGTCTGTTGGTGAGGAAACTGTGCTCTTTTGCGCGCCGAAGCATTTCCGCTTTGAAGATCCGCAATTAAACGCTCGTCTGGAGGGCAATACGATCATCGTGTCGGCTAAGGCTTATGCGCGTTCGGTAGAGATCCGCTGCGGTGCGGATACGGTGCTGGAGGATAATTATTTTGATATGAATGCAGGGGAGAGAAGGATCAGGATCCTGAGAGGACAGCCAACTGAGATTTCCCTTCGCAGCGTCTATGATATCGGCCGTACCGGAAAATGACCGGCGTTGGATCGATAGAAGGAACAGTTATACAATGAAAGAATACAAAGATATTTTACACAGACAGCTGGCAGCAGATTACTGCTGCCGGCCGGAAGATGTGGCGGATACGAAGAATCATTTTTCTGCCTATCAGCCTCTGGAAGGAAGGCGCAAATGGCAGAACCAGAAAGACTGCTATCTGAAGATCGCTGTGATCGATGGGAAGCTGCTTTTTTCGGGACGCCCTGATATCATTGCCTGGTGCGAAGAACAATATGCGAAGACCGAAGGCGCCTGGTTTTTTGAAATGAATACCCTGCAGAGGATCCAGGAACAGATCTGTAAAGACGGATATCAGATCGGATCCGTTCATCCGTTTTTTCTTCCGGATAATGAGATTGCAAACAGCAGCAGTGACTACGATATCTGTTGGTATGAGGAGCAGGAGATCGAACAGTTCCGCGGGAATGAATGCTATAAAAACGCATATTCCTTTTGCCCGGAAGCGCCGGATGTGATCGGCGTGGCAGCCCTGCAGGATGGTGTGATCCTGGGGATGGCAGGAGCCAGCTGTGACAGCCCTTCCATGTGGCAGATCGGGATCGATGTTGACAGAAATGTGCGGCAGCATGGAATCGGTGGGCTGCTGGTATCTCTACTGAAAAAGGAAATCCTGAAAAGAGGGGCGCTTCCTTTTTACGGAACGGCCATGTCGCATATCGCTTCTCAGAAAGTAGCGCTCAGGGCAGGCTTTTTACCGGCGTGGGCGGAGCTGAGTACTTCTGAACGTTAGAGAGGATGGATGTCAGAAGATCCTTCGATACAGGCGGGAATGTCATCCGGTGATGAGACAATGATCCCGGCTCCGGCACGGACTAATTGGTCGTGGGATCGAAATCCCCAGTCTACACTGATACAGCGGATACCGGTGTTGATGGCTGTTTTGATGTCTACTTCCGAATCGCCGATATAAACGGTCTGTTCTTTTGTTACGTCAAGTACCTGCAGAGCCATATCCACCGGATCCGGGGCAGGTTTTCTGCGGATCCCCTCCCGGTCCCCGATGACGAAATCGAATATACCGTCAAAATATTTCTTACAGATATCCTGTACGGCATAATCCGCCTTATTGGAAACAACAGCCATCAAATACCCGGATGCTTTCAATCCCGTCAGCAGTTCAGGGACCTTCTCATACGGGAAGGTCTTATCTGCGTAATGCCGGCTGTAATACTCGTGGAATTTGGCCAGAGCAAGATCGATGGTGTCCGTACCGGTTCCGCCTGGCAGACACCGTTCCATCAGGACACGGTTTCCATTGCCGACAAAAGACAGCACTTCTTCTTCGGTGTGTTCCGGAAACTGAAGAAAACGCATCGAGTAGTTCACGCTGTCGGTCAGGTCTTTGATGGTGTTGAGCAGTGTTCCGTCAAGGTCAAATATGATCAGTTTGCATTTCATAGGTCATTAGGGATCTTCCGCATCATCCGGAAATGTGTAAACGGGTTTCTCGTTCAGTTTAGTACAGATCTTCTGAAAAGTATATGACCTGAAATAAAAGGTCCTGATACAATCTGTAATGATTCTATAGTATAATACACACAGCATAATAAACTGAAAAGGAGGCAAATCAATGGAAGTGAGAAATAACGATATTCAGGGAATTTAAAAGTTTTAGGATTTCTTAAACGCCCCACGGCCTTATTATCTGCCACATTGGAATGAAAAACGTTTGCCGTAATTCGATTGAGACCAAGTTCCCT
>R26__coassemble_865_pt1 | contig 16708 bp, 13 predicted proteins | sample R26__metabat2_high_PE_046 | metagenome-assembled genome bin R26
TCTTGTACATACCGGCCTGGCGATGGAGATCCCGGCAGGATATGCCGGCCTTATATTTGCCCGCAGCGGCCTGGCGGTAAAGCAGGGGCTCGCACCGTCCAATAAGGTCGGTGTGATCGATGCGGATTATCGGGGAGAGATCATGGTCTCCCTGTATAATCATTCGAAAGAAATGAGGCAGATCTCTCCGGGAGAGAGGATCGCCCAGATCGTGATCACCCCCTTCCTTGCAGCGCAGTGGGAGGAAGTGCAGGAACTGCAGGAAACACAAAGAGGTGCCGGCGGTTTCGGAAGTACAGGGAAATTTCTTGAAAGCATAAGGAATGTCTGATAGAATGCATGAGATTGAATCTGCCTGCAGCTGTCAGAGCAGACAAAACAATAGATGACAAAAAGGTAAAGAGGGAGGTTCAGATGATCTATTCAAAAGAAGTAGAACTGATGTGCCCGGTTGCAAGAGGCACAGATCATGGTCCTGCTCCCATTCCGCAGGAAGGGAAATGGACAAAAGCAAAAGAGATCAAGGATATCAACGGACTGACACACGGCATCGGCTGGTGTGCACCGCAGCAGGGAACCTGTAAACTGACGCTGAACGTCAAGGACGGCATTATCGAAGAAGCTCTGGTGGAGACCATCGGATGTTCCGGAATGACCCATTCCGCCGCTATGGCGTCGGAGATCCTTCCGGGCAAGACGATCCTGGAAGCTCTGAACACTGACCTGGTATGCGACGCTATCAATACGGCTATGAGGGAACTGTTCCTTCAGATCGTTTACGGCCGCAGCCAGACAGCGTTCTCCGAAGGCGGACTTCCGGTAGGCGCAGGACTCGAGGACCTTGGAAAAGGGCTGAGAAGCCAGGTTGGAACCATGTACGGAACAAAGGCAAAGGGACCGCGTTATCTGGAAATGACAGAAGGTTATGTGACCGGTATTGCGCTGGATGAGAATGACGAGATCATCGGATATCAGTTCGTAAGCCTTGGCAAGATGACAGATTTCATCAAAAAAGGTGATGATCCCAATACCGCATGGGAAAAGGCAAAAGGCCAGTACGGCCGTGTCGCCGATGCTGTTAAGATCATTGACCCGAGATGTGAATAGAAGGGAGGGGAGAACATGGCATTATTTGAATCCTATGAAAGACGTATCGATCAGATCAATAAAGTTCTGGAGCAGTATGGCATCTCCTCACTGGAAGAGGCGGAAAAGATCACCAAGGACAAAGGACTTGATATCTACGCTCAGGTAAAAGGGATCCAGCCGATCTGCTTTGAAAATGCATGCTGGGCATATACCCTCGGCGCAGCTCTTACGATCAAGAAGGGACAGACCCGTGCAGCCGATATCGCCGCTACTCTCGGCGAAGGCCTTCAGGCATTCTGCATCCCCGGTTCTGTTGCCGATCAGAGAAAAGTAGGCCTCGGTCATGGTAATTTAGGAAAAATGCTTCTGGAAGAAGAGACAGAATGCTTTGCTTTCCTGGCAGGCCATGAGTCATTTGCCGCCGCAGAAGGCGCCATCGGTATTGCTGAGAAAGCCAACCGCGTCAGAACAAAACCGCTGCGTGTCATCCTGAACGGCCTTGGAAAAGATGCTGCAAAAGTGATCTCCAGGATCAACGGATTTACCTATGTACAGACAGAATATGATTATTTTACAGGAGAACTGAAGGAAGTCTCCAGGACCAGATATTCGGACGGCGTCAGAGGCCAGGTAAACTGCTACGGCGCCAATGATGTGCAGGAAGGCGTCGCCATCATGCATAAGGAAGGCGTAGACGTATCCATTACCGGTAACTCCACGAACCCCACCAGGTTCCAGCATCCGGTAGCCGGCACCTACAAGAAGGAATGCATCGAGCAGGGTAAGAAATATTTCTCCGTTGCATCCGGCGGCGGTACGGGACGTACCCTTCATCCGGACAACATGGCAGCCGGACCGGCTTCTTACGGCATGACCGATACCATGGGAAGAATGCATTCAGATGCGCAGTTCGCAGGTTCTTCATCTGTACCGGCGCATGTGGAAATGATGGGACTCATCGGAATGGGTAATAACCCGATGGTCGGCGCTACTGTGGCAGTCGCAGTTGCAGTTGCGGAAGCGATGAAATAAAAATCGTCAGCAGTGAATATACCGTTATATTGCTGTAAAATGATCAGAGGCTTTTACGGAAAGATCCGCAAAAGCCTCTTTCGTATTGTTCCTGTATTCTGACAGACTGTATCAGCAGAATGTCAGCGCACAGTGACCGAGCCGTCAGGCAGAAAACATACTGATGCATCATAAAACGCTTCCATGGCGCTGATCATATAGGCGGTATCTTTTATTCCTGCAGTTTCATAAGGCGAATGCATTGCCAGCTGCGCGCAGCCGATATCGGCGCAGTTTATGGAGACATGGGAGGAGGAAATGTTGCCCAGGGTGGAGCCGCCCGGAATGTCGGAATGATTGAAATACGTCTGCACAGGGATATCGGCATTCCGGCAGATACTGCGGAAAACGGAAGCGGAAACAGCGTCTGTGGTGTATTTCTGATTTGCATTGTATTTCAGCACGACGCCGCCGTTCATGAACGGCCTGTTAACGGGATCGGCCTTATCCGGATAATTCGGATGAACGGCATGGCTGTTGTCTGCTGACAGCATGAAACTGGAAGAGAGCATGATCGGTAGCTTTTCCGGATCCCATTCGAAAGAGGAGCTGATCCGTTTCAGAACATCCTGCAGAAATGTGGAATCCGCCCCCTGTTTTGTACGGCTTCCCACTTCTTCGTTGTCAAAGAGACAGCAGACGGAAATGCTGTCTGCATCTGGTGAATTTTCAGCTGCACTATGAGCGAGTGCCCGCAGTGAGGCATAGGCGCACTGCAGATCATCCAGTCTGGGGCTGGAAAAGAATTCCCTGCCGGCTCCCCATATAGAATAAGGCGTTCTGTTGTAAAGAAACAGATCGTATCCGACGATCGATTCCACACGGACGCCGGACTTTTCTGCCATCAGCCTGAGGAAGCTTCCGAAAGAATTCTCATCTCCGAATACCGGCAGCATCTCGGACTGGACAGAACTGTGCGCGGATTCATTTGCCTTTCTGTCCATATGGATGGCAAGGCTGGGGATCATCAGAAGATCCTCTCCGGAATCAGCCAGGACCTGCCTGATCGTATCACCTTCACAGACCATCAGCCGTCCGGCAACTCCAAGGGGCCGGTCAAACCAGGGCGCTTTCAGCATACCGCCGTATGATTCTATATTCAAAGTGACGTAATGATCCGCTTTCCTGATCTCCGGATCTTCTTTGATCCGGAAAGATGGGGAATCACTGTGAGATGCCACGATCTGAAAATGATGCGGGGATCTGACCGGGATGTGGAAAGCGATCATGGAAGATCCGGAACGGATCACATAATAACTCTTTCCGGGCACAAGTTCCCAGTGCTCCTGTTCGGAAAGACGCTGAAATCCTGCTTTTTCCAAAAGCAGTGTTCCCTGCGTGATCGCATGATAGCAGCTGGGGGCACCCGCAATAAAATCACACAGCTTTCTTGTGACGGATTCATATTCGTTCATAACGGACTCCTTTCCCGGATCAACTGACATGTCTATTATATTCACTGAAGAGTAAAAATCAATCCGGACCGGGAGAAATGCCGGGTTTCGTTTCGGACCTTGGTTGAAAGAGGCTTTCGGAAATGATAAGATAACCAACGATCACAGACAGCAGGGAAACCTTATGGAACAAAGAAAAACTATCAATTATCTGAAAGCTTTTGCCATCATACTGGTGGTTGTCTATCATGCCTGCAATCTGACAGGCGTCTCCTACATGAGCATGCCGTCGATCCGGTTTTCCTATGCCCTGAGGACCATTCATGTTCCGCTGTTTATCCTGATCGCGGGCTATCTGTGCCACAGACAGCCTCTGCGTTCGTTTTACGGGAAGAAGATCCGGCGGATCCTGGTGCCGTTCCTGCTCATGTCTGCCCTGAAACTCCTCCTGAACAATATACTGCCGACGGGGTACAGCCATGGCAGCAGCCTGCTTTCCCAACTGGCGGATGCCTTCGTCTGCGGACAGCTGTACTGGTTCTGCTACTGTCTGCTGATCATGTTTGCTCTCGCCCCGCTTTTGTGGGATCGTAAGCTGCTGAAGGCGCTGCTTCTGATCCTTCTGATCGGGATCGATCTGTTCCTGGGCATCCGGGAGATCCATCTGACGGATTGGCTCCAGCTGCATAATGTACTGTATTACTTTCCGTATTTTCTTTTGGGAATGCTTTTTCGGGAACTGCATTTTCCTGGAAAGTTCAGTACAGCAGGGCAGAAGGACAAGGGTACGGCCCGGAAATACCGGATGCTGCTGTCTGCGGCAGCGCTTCTGATCGGCGGGATCTGCGGATATATGATCTTTTACAGACTTGTGATCTTTTTCTATATCCTTGATCTTCTGTTCGGTCTCAGTGTTATGACTCTGATGTATCTGCTGGCGTCGTTTCTTGGCGGCCTCCCGTTTACATTACGATTTCTGGATGCTGCCGGCCGGTATTCTTTTCAGATCATGCTGCTGGATCCTTTCTTTCATGCCGCTCTGTATAGGCTCTTGTCTCTGTTCCTGCAGGAAGGAGCCGTTATGGTACTCCTGATCGCAGTCCCGGACCTGGCTTTATCATATCTTCTGTGCATAGTCCTGGAAAGAGTACCGGTGCTTTCGGGCCTGCTGGGACTTGATCTGGTACAAAAAAACTGATTGACGTTCTTCTGTAATACTGATAAACTAAATCTCGCTGTTTTTTTGAAACAGCTATTTTTCATGAAAAGGAATTATAGTGCATGAGCAGCAGACAGCCGAAAAGGATCACAAATGAATCTCCCCACCAGAAACTGGATCCCAGGGAGGTAAAGAATAAAGCAACCGCCAGACAGAATGACCAGTATATGGATCACGAAATCTATCATGATGATTTTGAGATCGAAGAATTTGTAACTTATACGGATATCTATGATGATGTCCGGAATTACAGGAAAAGGCCATCCGGTCCGTCAAAGGGAAGACGAGTCATCGGGAAGATCCTTCTGTATCTTCAGCTGGCCGTTTCAATCCTTGTGTTTATTCTTCTTTTCAGATTCAGGATCCTGAATACCGGGACGCTTGTGATCATCGGAAGTGTGCTCCTGGTACTCTGGCTGATCGTTTTTATCTCCCAGCGGAAATGGTTTAAAAAGATCCAGGCTGCCGGAATGATCCTGTCCATTGTTCTGAGTATTATCCTGGCCATGACTTCTTTGTATCTGGCGCGGACGAATTCCATGCTGAAGACAGTCACTTCCGGAAAACAATATGATATCAATCTGTATGATGTAGTTGTGCGGGCGCAGGACGATGCGCAGACAGTTCTGGATACAAAAGGATACCGCTTTGCTGTTCAGCCCTCGTTCCGGCAGGAGGAACTGGCGTCTGTGATCAGTCAGCTGGAAGAGAAACTGGGAGGAGAAGTGGAGACTGTCGTCCTGGATTCTGCCCTCAGTCAGGCACAGGCTTTGCTCGAAGGCGAAGTTGACGCGGCTGTATACAATGATGTGTTTAATTCTTCCATCGCGGAGCAGCTGGAAGGGTATGAAGAGCAGATCCGGGTCCTTGACACCTATACAGTCAAAATGGAAGCGGAAACCGTTCAGGCTGTGGATGTGGATATTAAAGACACCGCTTTTCTTGTCTATATCAGCGGAAACGATTCGGAAGGATCGATCTCCCTGACAGGACGTTCCGATGTCAATATCGTTGCGGGGATCAATACGGCCAGCAAGCAGATCGTTCTTATTTCGATTCCCAGGGATTACTATGTGGAATTCCCCGGGATCACTGCGGCAGGAAGCCGGGACAAACTGACGCATGCGGGTATCTATGGGATGGATGAACTGATCGCAACCATCAGGGAACTCCTGGGTCATGAGATCAACTATTATGTCCGGGTCAATTTCTCCTCCATGATGGATATCGTGGACGCGATCGGCGGGGTGACGGTCTACAACGAGCAGGCGTTTATTTCCCACGGCGGCTATTACTTCCCGGAGGGAATGGTCGATATGAACGGTGAGTATGCCCTGCATTATGTCCGGGAACGGTTTGCTTTTGAGGATGGGGATTTTGCAAGGGGCAGAAACCAGATCAAGGTGATCCAGGCGATGATGGATAAACTGGTCTCCGTTAATTCACTTGCCAATTATAACGCCCTGATGACGGCGATCACTAACAGTGTGGCGACCAATATCCCGGAAGAGGATCTGAAGACGGTCATCAATATCCAGCTGAACGAAAATCCGCAGTGGCATGTGGTCAGTTACCAGATGCTGGGAAATGTGATGTTCCAGCCGTGTCAGAGCACCGGCGGCACTTTCCTGTCCGTGGATATGCCGTATCTGGAGTCTGTTGAAAACGCGCAGGCCCTCCTGGAACAGCTGTTTGCAGGAGAAACTCTTTCCGAAGATCTCCAGCTTGCTGATAACGGTCAGCTGACTTTTATCACAAACCCGGTCGACTGATCCAAAGCAGCCGCAGAGCACGGCAATCATCATATTGCAAAGAAAAAGGTCAAGTGATACACTTTAACGTAGTCACTTGACCTTAGTTTTTTTAAAGGAGGAGGTTTTCATGCTGACAGTTCTTAACCATGCCCTGATCAAACATAAGATCAGTATCATGAGAAACAAAGATACTTCTACGTATATCTTCAAACAGAATCTGGATGAGATCGCAAAGCTTATGGCTTATGAGGTTACCAGGGAGATCCCGCTGAGAGAGAAGGTCATCGAGACCCCGATCTGCCAGACCGTTGGCTATGAAGTGGATCAGCCGCTGGTGCTTGTTCCTATCCTGAGGGCAGGTATCGGGCTTGTGGATGGATTCCGTGATATCATCCCGACAGCCAAGATCGGACATATCGGAATGTACAGGGATGAAACCACATTGGAACCTATCGAGTATTATGCAAGGTTTCCGAAATGCATGCCGGAATCCATTGTGATCGTAACGGATCCGATGCTTGCAACAGGCGGAAGTGCATCGATGGCGATCACCAATATCAAAAAACGTGGTGCCAAAAAGATCCTTCTGGTATGCCTAGTGGGGGCTCCGGAAGGTGTAGAGAGGATCCAGAAGGATCATCCTGACGTAGACATCACACTGGCTGCCCTGGATGAAGGACTGAACGAACGCGGCTATATTGTTCCCGGACTGGGTGACGCAGGTGACAGACTGTTCGGAACAGACTGATAAGGACGGGAGGAATCACGTAAATGGCAGAAATCTTATACCAGGGGCATTCCAGTTTCAGGATCATTACCGCGAAAGGCCTGGTGATCTATGTGGATCCTTTTGCAGGGGAAGGATATGACATTCCGGCAGATGTTTTGTGTGTGACTCACAAACATCATGATCATTATGTGCCGGAACTCGTTCCGATGAAACCGGACTGTACAGTGATCACCAATGATGAAGCCTATACAGACGGAGAGTACAATACCTGGGAGATCAATGACGTTGTGATCGAAGCAGTGCCTGCCTATAACAGCCATCATCCAAAGGGTACCGGAGTGGGCTATATCATGCAGTTCGACGGGCGGACGGTTTATTTCCCCGGAGACACCTCTATTACGGAGGAAATGAAGGAGTATTCCCAAAGGCATATCGACCTGATGTTTGTCCCCTGCGACGGTTTCTACACCATGACGCTTCAGGAGGCGAAAGAGTGTTCTTTCCTTGTAAACGCGGATTTTACGGTTCCCATTCATACCAGTGCCGAAAAACCATTTGACATGGAAGTAGCGAGACAGTATGAAGGCAAGGAAAAATTCATCGTAAAACCCGGTGAAAACATATACACATGACAGTCAGAGAACAACTAGAAGAATTTGAAGCCAGGATGTTAAGTCCTTATGCGGTAGCGGCAAAGGATTCAAAGGGCAGGGAGATTGAGATCGAACCCTGCCCTTTAAGGACCTGCTTTCAGAGAGACCGGGACCGGATCCTCCACAGCAAGTCCTTCCGGAGACTGAAACATAAAACCCAGGTATTTCTTGCGCCTGCCGGGGATCATTACCGGACAAGGCTGACTCATACCCTGGAAGTATCCCAGATCGCCAGAACCATTTCCAGAGCGCTGTGGCTGAATGAGGATCTGACAGAGGCGATCGCCCTCGGCCATGATCTGGGTCATACTCCTTTCGGACATGAAGGCGAGCGGGCGCTTAATGCGAGATGCCCTTTTAAACATAATATCCAGAGCCTGCGGGTTGTAGAGAAGATCGAAAACGGAGGAGAAGGTCTGAATCTCACCTGGGAAGTGCGGGACGGGATCGTCAATCACAGCCTGTCCAGGAAAGCGGCGACCCTGGAAGGCCGGGTCGTAAGGATCTCCGATAAGATCGCCTATATCAATCATGATATGGATGATGCCATGCGGGCAGGGATCCTGCGGGAAGAGGATGTACCCGAAAGGATCCGTGAGGTTCTTGGCCCTACCAGAAAAGAAAGGCTGGATTATCTCATCAAGGATATCGTAGCTAATTCCACAGGAAAAGCGGATGTCTGCCAATCCCCGAAAGCATATGAGGCCCTGATGGATCTGATCCGTTTTATGACAGATAATCTGTACTTTAATCCGGCATGCAAATCTGAAGAAGCCAAAGCCAATACCATGATCCTGTCCCTGTTCGATTATTACTGCGGGCATCCTGAAAAGATGCCTGATGAGTATCTGGGACTGATGGAAAAATACGGCCAGTCGCTGGAACGGACTGTCTGTGATTATGTTTCCTGCATGACGGATTATTACTCGGTGGAACGGTTTAACGAACTGTTTGTACCGGAATTCTGGAGGAGATAATGCTTTATCCGCAGGAAACCATTGAACAGGTGCTGGAAGCCAGCAATATCGTAGATATCATTTCCGAATATGTGAAGCTGAACAAGAAAGGCTCCACATATTTTGGCCTGTGCCCGTTCCACAATGAAAAAACGCCTTCTTTTTCCGTTTCGGACAGTAACGGCAGGAAGATGTTCTACTGTTTTGGCTGTCATACGGGCGGCAATGTGATCACTTTCCTGATGAAATATGAGAACTACACCTATACGGAAGCACTGAAAGTGCTTGCCGACAGGGCGGGGATTACCCTTCCGAAACCGGAGTATTCCAGGGAGGATTCAGAGAAAGCCAGACGCAGGGAGCAGATCCTGGAGGTGTATAAAGAAGCAGCAGTGTATTATTATCATCTGTTGAAATCGCCCCGGGGACAGCAGGCTTACCAGTATCTGAAAAACCGGCAGCTGAGCGATGAAACGATCCTGAAATTCGGCCTGGGATATTCCGATAAATACAGAGATGACCTTTACCGGTATGTGAAAAGTAAAGGCTATACGGATGAAGTGCTGAAAGAGACGGGCCTTTTTTCTATCCGGGAAACGGACGTGCATGATTATTTCTGGAATCGGGTCATGTTTCCGATCATGGATACCAGGAACAAGGTGATCGCTTTCGGAGGCCGGGTCATGGGAGAAGGAGAACCCAAGTATCTCAATTCTCCGGAAACAGCGATCTTTGAAAAAAGAAAGACCCTCTTTGGCCTGAATACCGCAAAAAAACATAAAGGCAATGAACTGATCCTGTGTGAAGGTTATATGGATGTGATCTCTCTTCATCAAGCCGGGTTCACCAATGCAGTCGCTTCCCTGGGAACGGCGCTTACGCCTTCCCACGCCGCTGTGCTGAAACGATATACATCGGGCGTTGTCCTGTCTTATGATTCGGACGGCGCAGGAAGAAATGCCGCTGTCAGGGCAATCCCGATCCTGAAAAATGCAGGGCTCAGCGTCAGGGTCATCCGTCTGGACCCGTATAAGGATCCGGATGAACTGATCAAGGCAGAAGGTACGGACTCTTACCGGAAAAGACTGAAAGAAGCCAGGAACGGCCTTCTGTTTGAGATCGATGTTTTGAGCGAATCCTTTGATCTGACAGACCCGGAAGGACAGACGGCATTTTATCATGAGACTGCCAGAAGGCTCAGTTATCTGGAAGATGAGATCGAGCGGGAAAACTACCTGAAGACGATCGCATCCCAGTTTCGGCTGGATCAGAAGCTGCTGAAGGACAGGACGATCAGACTGGTCCTGAACCGGGACAGCGGCCGTACCTACAGTTCTGTTTCGACGCAGCCGCCGGCCCGCCGTCCTGAAAAAAAGGAACCGGCAGGTCTTTTGGAAAGTCAGAAGACGGTTCTGGCTTATCTGGCTGAACATCCGGGGTTTTTGGAAAAAACCGGCAATATCCTTTCGCCGGAGGATTTTACACCCGGCCTGTACAGGGATGCGGCAGAACTTCTGTTTGCGCAGATCAGGCAGGGACGCATCAGTATTTCCGGCATCATCGGCTCCTTTTCGGATGAGGAGTCCCAGGAGCAGGCTGCGGATATTTTCCGCCCGGGACAACTTCACGACGATGATGGAGAGTACAGAAAACTTGCTGCGGACAGTATCATCCTGATCCGTCAGCATTCTCTGGAACAGCAGATGGAGAAGGAGCAGGATGTCGGAAGGCTCCTGGAACTGAAAAAAGAGCAGGAGAATCTCAGAAAATGTCCATTTCTTTTCGATTGAAATACATCGCCGGCCTGGTAGGTCAGGGCTTTACCGTTGCAGATATAGGCACAGACCATGGGTATGTGCCTGTCTTTTTGCTGAGAGAAGGGGTAATTCCCAGGGCGATCGCAGTAGACCTCAGCAAAGGCTCTCTCGAGAAAGCCAGGGAACTGGCAGAGCATGCAGGACTTCAGGAACAGATGGACTGCCGTCTTTCAGACGGCCTTTCTGAAGTAAAGCCGGGAGAAGCGCAGTGCATCATCATTGCCGGAATGGGAGGGATCCTGATGCGAAGGATCCTGGACGACGGGCTGGAAACAGTTCTGTCCGCAGAAGAACTGATCTTGTCTCCCCACAGGAATCCGGAACTGATCCTGGAATTTCTGGAAGAACATTCTTTTCGCATCGTATCGGATGAGATCATAACGGATAAAAAGAAGCAATATCGGGTCATAAAAGCTGTACATTATTGATCTTCATATGGAAATCTGCATAAACGCCTGCTGTCAGAGCCCCTGCAGAAAACGCATTCGCCGATTGTTTTCTGCAGGGACTCTGACAGCAGGCTTTTGTACAAACTTCGTACAAGGTAAAAATGTACAATTTTTTGTCCTAATTTCAGATAACTTTAATAATTGTTTTATTTTGGAATGTGATATACTGCATCATGGTGTTTAAGAGAAACTAACAGATATAGATTTTGAAGGGAGAATTGCATATGGCAAAGAAGTATTGTTACCTGTTTTCAGAAGGAAATGCCACCATGCGTGAATTACTGGGCGGCAAAGGTGCGAACCTTGCTGAGATGACCAATATCGGACTTCCGGTACCGCAGGGATTCACGATCACAACGGAAGCCTGTACTCAGTATTATGATGACGGACGTACCATCAATGACGGCATCATGGCTGAGATCATGGAATATGTGGAAAAAATGGAGGAGATCAACGGCAAGAAATTTGGGGATCCTGTTAACCCTCTGCTTGTTTCTGTCCGTTCCGGTGCCAGGGCATCCATGCCGGGCATGATGGATACGATCCTGAACCTTGGTCTTAACGACGATGTTGTTGCATCGATGATCAAAGGCAATCCGGATCCGAATTTTGAGCGTTTCGTATATGACTCCTATCGCCGTTTTATCCAGATGTTCTCTGACGTAGTCATGGAAGTAGGCAAAAAATACTTCGAACAGCTGATCGACCAGATGAAAGAGCAGAAAGGCGTAGTTTTTGACGTAGATCTTTCCGCACAGGACCTTAAGGAACTGGCAGAACAGTTCAAGGCAGAATATAAGAAACAGATCGGCAGTGACTTCCCTTCAGATCCGAAAGTTCAGCTTTATGAAGCAGTAAGAGCTGTATTCCGTTCCTGGGACAACCCGCGTGCCAATGTTTACAGACGTGACAATGATATCCCTTATTCCTGGGGTACCGCAGTCAACGTGATGCCCATGGTGTTCGGCAATCTGAACAACAATTCCGGAACAGGAGTTGCCTTTACCAGAGATCCCGCAACAGGTGAGAAGAAACTCATGGGTGAGTTCCTGATCAATGCCCAGGGCGAAGACGTTGTGGCCGGTGTCAGGACTCCGATGCCGATCGCTCAGATGGCAGAGCATTTTCCGGAAGCATATGCAGAATTTATCAGCGTATGTGATCTCCTTGAAAAACACTATCATGATATGCAGGATATGGAATTTACCGTTGAGAACGGCAAACTCTATATGCTTCAGTGCCGTAACGGCAAACGTACCGCTCAGGCCGCTCTTAAGATCGCGTGCGATCTGGTAGACGAAGGCATGAAGACGGAAGAAGAAGCCGTTCTTATGATCGACCCGCGTAACCTGGATACCCTGCTTCATCCGCAGTTTGACGCCGCTTCCCTGAAGAAAGCAGAAGCCATCGGCAGAGGACTCGGCGCTTCTCCGGGTGCTGCCTGCGGTAAAGTGGTATTTACCGCCGAAGACGCTGCAGCATGGGCTGAAAGAGGCGAGAAAGTCGTACTGGTCAGACTGGAGACATCTCCGGAAGATATCACCGGTATGAAGGCAGCGGAAGGCATCCTGACTGTCAGGGGCGGTATGACTTCTCATGCGGCTGTAGTAGCCAGAGGCATGGGTAAATGCTGCGTTTCCGGATGCGGTGACATTGTCATGGACGAAGAAGCCAAGGAATTCACTCTGGCCGGCAAGACTTTCCATGAAGGCGATGTGATCTCTATCGATGGATCGACCGGCAATATTTACGGCGGAAAGATTCCTACCACAGACGCTACGATCGCCGGAGAGTTCGGACGCATCATGGGCTGGGCAGACAATTTCCGTAAACTGAAAGTACGTACCAACGCGGATACTCCGGATGATGCAAAGAGAGCAAGAGAACTGGGTGCAGAAGGCATCGGCCTGTGCCGTACCGAGCATATGTTCTTTGAAGCAGACAGAATTGCTGCTTTCCGTGAGATGATCTGTGCAGATACCAAGGAAGAACGTGAAAAAGCTCTGGATAAGGTACTTCCCTATCAGCAGGCTGACTTCGAAGCGATCTTTGAGGCAATGGCAGGCCTTCCGGTCACGATCCGTTTCCTGGATCCGCCGCTTCATGAGTTTGTTCCGACAGAAGAAGCAGATATCGAATTGCTGGCGAAATCCCAGGGCAAGACAGTTGAGCAGGTAAAGGCTGTGATCGAATCCCTGAAGGAATTCAACCCGATGATGGGACATCGTGGATGCCGTCTGGCAGTCACTTACCCTGAGATTGCCAAGATGCAGACACAGGCTGTGATCCGTGCCGCGATCAACGTTACACGCAAAGATCCTGCCAATGCCGTTGTTCCGGAGATCATGATCCCGCTGACCTGCGACTCCAAGGAATACAACTTCGTAAGAAAAGTTGTTGTAGATACAGCAGATGCTGAGATCGCCGCAGCCGGTATCAAGATCGATTATGAAGTTGGTACCATGATCGAGATCCCGAGAGCCGCGATCGTGGCCGACGAGATCGCTCCGACCGCTGACTTCTTCTGCTTCGGTACGAACGACCTTACCCAGATGTGCTTCGGTTTCAGCCGTGACGACGCTACCAAGTTCCTTGGTGCATACTACGATCACAAGATCCTGGAGAATGATCCGTTTGCAAGACTTGACAGAGACGGTGTCGGAAGACTGATGAGCCTGACTCTGAAACTCAGCAAACCGGTTAATCCGAAGATGCATTACGGTATCTGCGGTGAGCACGGTGGTGATCCGACTTCTGTGGAAATCTGTCATGAACTGGGACTGGACTATGTATCCTGTTCACCGTTCCGTGTACCGATCGCAAGACTGGCAGCTGCACAGGCGGCGATCAAAATGCCGAATGTACCAAAGGAGCAGAATCTGGTCATGGCCGAACTGTAAGAGCATGCTGACTGAACTGAATTATTGCTTGTTTTAGGAAATCACGACCCGCAGCCGGGTGAAATTTCAGGCTGCGGGTCGTTTTTTCTTTTTGCGAGATTGCGTGATGCTGCTGCAGTCTGGTGTCCGGTCATGGATTTTCATGCGAAATTATAAAAATGTCAATTTCACATAATGGATTGAGTGCCTTTATCATGCGGGATTTTAAAAATGCCGATTTCGCATGATAAATTAAGTGCCATTTTCATGCAAAAATAAAAAAACTCAGATTTCGCATGAAAAATCAGTCAAAAAACTAGTGTGAAAATTTCAAAATTGAATTTTCGCATGAAAACTTCGCCCGAAAACTCATGCGAAAAACCGTTTTCTCACATTTTGCATGAAATTCCAAAAAGCGCACTTCTTCAGAGAAAGCTGTTCTGCCGGGAACAAATAAAGAGAATCGTGATATAATCCTTTAAAAGTGAGGAGGATAAAGATGAAGATCATGGTCAGTGCCTGCCTGCTGGGGGAAAACTGCAAGTATAACGGAGAAAACAACTATAATGAGAATGTTTTGGCATTTGTGCAGGGGCATGACGTGATCCCTGTCTGTCCGGAGGTTATGGGCGGACTGCCCACTCCGAGAGTTCCTTCAGAGATCCGTCAGGGGATCGTTATCAATCAGGAAGGGGTTTCTGTTGACAGACAGTTCCGGGCTGGCGCGAAGGAGTGCCTGGCCATCGCGCTGAAGGAACAGCCGGAACTTGTGATCTTTAAGGCGCGAAGCCCCAGCTGCGGTAAGAAGCAGCATTATGACGGAACTTTTACACAGACTCTGACGGACGGACCGGGGATCACTGCCGCCCTTCTGCGCGAAAACGGATTCCGCATTATAGAGGAAGATGAGATTGCGGCAGATTTTGAAAAGTGATAACATAATCACATAATTAAAAACAAAATGACAGGAGTTTATTAATGCTATGAGAGTGTATAAGTCTATTGCAGAACTGATTGGAAGGACGCCGCTTCTGGATCTTTCCGGAAAAGCGAAGGGCATACTGCCTGGAACGAAGATCTACGCGAAACTGGAATGCTTCAATCCGGCGGGCTCTTCCAAGGACAGAGTGGCAAAGACGATGATCGAAGATGCAGAGCAGAAAGGGATCCTGAAGCCAGGTGCTGTGATCATAGAACCCACCAGCGGCAACACCGGGATCGGTCTGGCGGCAGTGGCAGCGGAGAGAGGATACCGGGTAATCCTGACTATGCCGGAAACCATGAGCGTGGAGCGAAGAAATCTGCTGAAGGCTTATGGGGCGGAGATCGTTCTGACGGATGGGACGAAAGGGATGACCGGGGCAATTGAAAAAGCACAGGAATTACATGATTCGATCCCGGGAAGCTTTGTACCGGGACAGTTTACCAATCCGGCCAATGTCCGGGCACATTTTGAAACGACAGGGCCGGAGATCTGGAACGATACAGACGGAAGAGCAGATATCTTTGTTGCAAGTGTGGGGACAGGCGGTACCATTACAGGAACAGGCGCCTATCTGAAAAGCCGTAATCCTGCCGTGAAAGTTGTGGCAGTAGAGCCTGCAGGATCCCCCATGCTTTCGAAAGGCGTTTCGGGAAGTCATCAGATCCAGGGGATCGGAGCGGGATTTGTACCGGAAATACTGGATACAGACCTTTTGGATGAGATCGTCGCTGTCACAGATGAGGATGCATTTGCAGCCGGGAAAAAGCTTGCCGAGGATGGACTTCTGGTCGGCATCTCCTCGGGTGCTGTCTTTCATGCTGCTGAGCAGCTGGCTAATCGGCCGGAAAACAAAGGAAAGATCATTGTGGCTCTGCTTCCCGATTCGGGGGAACGGTATTTATCAACGCCTATGTTTTCATAGTGAGGAAAAGCGAATGGATAACGAACAGGAGAAGCGAAATACAGTCGGCTATACGGAGAGCAGTGACTACAGATGTCTGGAGGATCTGGAAGAAACCCGTTTCATGGAAAACAGTAAAATGATCCGTCTGGATTACTGCGGAATGGAACGGTGTACTCCCGGATATGCATTCGGACCGTATATCAGAGAGAACTATGTTATTCATTTTGTTGTGGAAGGAAAAGGAACTCTGCAGGTCGAAGGAAAATACTATGAGATCGGAAAAAACCAGGCGTTTCTTCTGCGCCCGGGAGTGGAAACGATCTATCAGGCAGATCGTAAAGATCCATGGATGTATGCATGGATCGGATTCCATGGATACCCGTGCGAAAACCTGATCGAACGGATGGGCTTTTCCACACAGCAAGATGTTATAGATGTTGGTGATGCCAGGATCCCGGCAGGCTATATCAGTCAAATGCTGGATCACAGAGAACTTACTTTTGCGGATTATCTCAGAAGGGGGGCCTTTCTGGAACTGCTGCTTGCGGATGTCATTGCCTATGCGGACGTTCCGGAAAAGAAGGAACATTTCAGTGAGGAAGCATATGTGGAACTGGCCGTGAAAGAGATCATTGCCAATTATGGACATCCCGTTCGTGTCTCAAGTATCGCCAATAAGATCGGGATCAACCGGAGCTATCTGTCGATTATCTTTAAAAAACGCATGGGGGTATCGCCTCAGCAGTATCTGATCGATTTCCGCCTGGAAAAAGCGGCAGAGCTGATCCAGGAAACCGGTATGGCGGTA
>R26__coassemble_871_pt1 | contig 16658 bp, 17 predicted proteins | sample R26__metabat2_high_PE_046 | metagenome-assembled genome bin R26
GGTCAAGTATTCTCTATTTTTAGATTTGTCTTATTAAAGAATATAAAATAATCTTTTCTGGGTATTTTCCGGATTTTAAGAATACATGGGCTGTTCTCAAATATCAGAATTATCGAAAAAAAGAACACTTTGTATTCTTTTATTTCAAAATATCTGAAATAGAGAACACTTGGCGTTCTTTATTTAGTATGAAGGCAGATTTAAAAATACTTCTGATCGCTCACGCCTTCTCATCCGCCACCAGATCCAGCACTTTATACAGCAGGCTGTACAGTTCCTTTGCCTCTTCCATGGTCAGCTTCAGGCAGGCTCCCATCTTCAGCGGGATGTCCGCTGCCTGCTCTTTCAGAGCCTCGCCCTTTTCCGTGATGCAGATCTTCAGGACCCGTTCGTCCTCGCCGGAACGATGGCGCGTCAGAAGGCCCTTCTTTTCCAACGTTTTCAGCACCGGCGTCAGCGTCCCGGAATCCAGGTACAGGAACTCCCCGATCTCCTTCACGGTGATCTCTTTGTGTTCCCAAAGCACCATCATGGTGATGTACTGTGTATAGGTCAGGTCGATCGCATCCAGATAGGGCTTGTATTTTCTGACCACTTCCTTGGAACAGGCATACAAAGGAAAACAGATCTGGTTTTCCAGTTTCAGGGCGTCAAATCTGTCAGGCATGATCCACCTCAGTCTTCTACTTCCTGTACTTCGCCATTTTTCTGGGCTTCATAAGCTTTCCGGACTGCCTTGGCCAGCTGATCCGGGCAGGAAGTCGGTTTTCTGCCGCATTTGATCCCCTGCAGCTTTTCCTCGATCTTATCCACAGTCATGCCTTCCACCAGTTTGGAAATGCCCTGCAGATTGCCGTTGCAGCCGCCCATGAAGCTGATATTCTTTACCACATCACCATCCAGGTCCAGGCTGATCAGCTGGGAACAGGTGTGTTCGGTTACATAATTATAATGATACATACTTCTCTCCATTCTATCGCAGGAACATCGCTTACAGTTCCGCTTTGATGCGTTCTTTCACAGTGTTAAGGTCTTTTGTCGGCTCAAATCTTGCCACAATATTGCCCTTCCTGTCAACCAGGATCTTTGTGAAATTCCATTTGATGTTGCCGTTGTTCTTGTAATCCTTATCCATCTTCTTCACGATGGGTCCCAGTACCAGCTTGGCAGGTCCGTCAAAACCTTCAAACTTGGTGGAAGAAGTGATCCATTTGTACAGCGGGATCGCGTTTTCTCCGTTTACGTCGATCTTGGAATACTGCGGGAAGGTGATGCCGAATCTGCCTTTGCAGAATGTATGGATCTCCTCATCCTCTCCCGGAGCCTGATTTCCAAACTGGTTGCAGGGGAAATCCAGGATCTCCAGTCCCTGATCATGCAGTTCGTCATAGATATTCTGCAGGTCTTCATACTGCGGGGTAAATCCGCAGCCGGTAGCTGTATTAACGACCAGGATGACTTTTCCCTCAAAATCAGAAAGCGCTACTTCGCTTCCATCCTGTGCCTTAACTGTAAAATCATAAATGTTCATGGTAGTTCCTCCTTCTGTCTGTATGTTTCTGTATGATTATTTTCTTTAAGTATCATTATCATTGTTTGCAATTAAATTGTACACAATCTATTTAAGCAAGTCAAGACAAATTTTTAAAATAATCAACTAATTATCGTACTCTTCCAGGAAATCGTGCCGCACGCCGTCCTTTTTATAGGCAATGACAGTGCTCAGATTGACATTTTCGACACTTTTAAAGATATTGGCTTCCACGAAAGGATTGGTCTTTTTCAGTTCAGCGATCAGCTGTTTGATCTCCATCCGTTTGGAGTCGCTGCTGCCATCTTCCCGGCAGTGCTGGTTCTGCTCCGTAAAGCGGCAGGCGCACTGCAGGAACTCCAGTCCATTGTAGTCCCGCCATTTTTTGATATCCTCTTCCCGCACCAGATACATGGGACGGATCAGTTCCATGCCTTCGAAATTCGTGCTGTGCAGTTTGGGCATCATCGTTTGGACCTGCCCGCCGTACAGCATCCCCATCAGGATCGTTTCGATCACATCATCATAATGATGTCCCAGCGCGATCTTGTTGCAGCCAAGTTCTTTCGCTTTGCTGTAAAGATAGCCCCTCCGCATCCTGGCACACAGGTAGCAGGGGGATTTTTCGATCTCATATACAGAATTGAAGATATCTGATCCGAAGATCGTGACCGGCACGCCCAGCAAAGCCGCATTTTCTTCGATCTTTCGGCGGTTTGCTTCATTGTAGCCGGGGTCCATGACCAGGAACTCCAGCTCAAACTCGAACTTGTTGTGCCACTTGAGCTCCTGGAACAGTTTGGCCATGAGCATGGAATCCTTGCCGCCGGAAATGCAGACAGCGATCTTGTCGTGCTCTTTCACCAGTCCGTACCGATTGATGGCTTTGGCAAAGGGCGTAAAGATCTGCTTATGGAATTTTTTGCGGATCGACAGCTCCGCGCGTTCACGGACAGACGGCTCCATCATTATTCCGGTTCCTTCTCCACTTTGTCAAAGGTAAATGTCTGCAGGAAGGCTTTCGCCCGCTCCGTTTGGGGATGATCAAAGAAATCCGCCGGTTTTCCCTCTTCCACGATCTTACCCTGGTCAATGAAAATGATCCGGTCTGCCACCGCCCTTGCAAAGGACATCTCATGAGTGACGATCACCATGGTCTTCCACTGTTTTGCCAGATCCAGGATAACGTCCAGGACTTCCCGGACCATCTCAGGGTCCAGCGCTGCAGTCACTTCATCAAACAGCAGCACATCCGGGTGCATGCACAAAGCTCTTACGATCGCGACACGCTGCTTCTGTCCGCCGGACAGCTGTCTGGGGAAACTGTCTTTCTTATCCAGCAGGCCGACCCGGTCCAGCAGTTCCTCTGCTTCCTTCCGTGCATCTGCCTTGGAGCGCTTCTGTACCTTCATCGGAGCCAGCGTGATATTGTCCAGGATGGTCTTATGCGGGAACAGTTCGTAGCTTTGGAACACCATGCCGACTTTCTGCCGGAGCGCCGTAATGGTCTTGGCCTTGCCGTCCACTTTTTCCCCGCGGAACGTGATGCTGCCCTCCTGCACCGGCTCCAGTCCGTTGATGCATCTTAACAGTGTACTTTTTCCGCAGCCGGAAGGACCCACGACAACCACGACCTCTCCCTCATGGATATCCAGGGAAAGCCCGTTCAGTACCACATTATCATCAAACCGCTTTACGATCTGATCGATCCGGATCAATACTTCTGCCATAAGCTCAGCTCCATTTCTTTTCCAGACGTTTCGAGAACATGCTGATAGGCCAGCATACGATAAAATACAGCACAAACACGGTAAGATACACGCCAAACGCCGCGTTCGGAGAAGCCTTCCTGTTGGCCTCGATGATCTGCTGCCCGACCTTTAGGACCTCCACCACGCCGATCATCATGACCAGGCTGGTGGTCTTGATCATCCTGGTAATCAGGTTGATAGCCAGCGGGATCAGGCGCCTGAATGTCTGCGGGATGATCACGCTGAGATACGTCTGCCCTTCACTCATGCCCAGCGCGTAGGCGCTTTCATACTGATGCTTCGGAATACTGATCAGGGCGCTTCTTACCAGGTCCGACATTTCCGCAACGCCCCAGAAGCTGAACACGATGACGGAAGACAGCTCCGCATCGATGTTCCAGCCGAACAGCCGCGTGGTCCCAAAGAACACAATGAACAGAAGAACCATCTGGGGCATGATCCGAACGATCTCCAGATACACCCGGGTAACGGCTTTGATGACGATGTTCTTGCGCGTCATCAGCCAGCCCACCACAAGGCCCAGGAAAATGCTGATGGCGATGGCGATCAGACTGATCCGCAGGGACACCCAGAGGCCTTCCAGCAGCCGCTGCATGTTGATTCCTTTAAATAATACGTCAAGACCCAGATCTGGCATATCAAGTCCTCTTTTCTATTCGCCGAATCCGGCGAAGCGAAGCTTCTTTTCTACAATGCTGCCGATGATGGAGACCGGCAGCAGGATCAGCAGATAAAACACCACCAGCATAGCCAGGCACTCGATGGTCTTGGAATACAGACCGATCAGGTCCTTGGCGGTGAACATCAGATCCATCAGACTGATGGCAGAAAAAACGCTGGTCTCTTTTAACAGGAAAATGATATTGGCAACAAAAGCCGGGACGCTGGATGAAACAGCCTGTGGAAGGATCACATGCCAGATGGTCTGCAGCCGGCTCATGCCAAGACTCAGGGCGCTCTCCGTCTGGATCGGTTCAATGGATTCCAGACCGCTGCGGAAACTTTCCGCCATATAAGCGCCTCCGAGAAGGGTCAGTCCCAACACGCCGCACACCTCTGCATCGATGGAGATCCCGATCTTCGGCAAGCCGAAATACAGGAAAAACAGCTGGATCAGAAGCGGCGTATTCCGGAACAGCTCAATATAGATCCCCACGATCCGGTGAAGGACCGGAACCTTATAGTGCCGGATGATCGCGCAGACAAACCCCAGCACAATAGAAAAAGCGATCCCAAGCCAACCGATCTTCAGGGTCAGCAGGGCAGCTTTTTCATATAATGGAAGATAGGATTGGATCACTTCCCAGTTCATCGGGTCCCTCCGCGGCAATATTGCAAAGTATTATACCATAAGATTTCTGTACCACATAGTATATTTTTTTCTTTTGTGGTACACGTCCAAAAACCTTGATTGTGTACGCGAACAGCACAAAATCTCCGATTGTGTACGCGAACAGCACAAAAACTCTGATTGTGTACGCGAACTGCACAAAAACTCCGATTGTGTACGTAAATTGCTGCCGTCTGAATTGTTCAAGCGGCCCCGCATCGTAAGATTGTTATAAAGCCGCTATCTGCCTCTGTTTTTTGTATTATTATTTGATAGCGGAGGCCCATTCAGGACAGAAAGCACTCATCCTCTCGTACACAAACGGGCTTTTTGTGTCATCAGCGTACACAAACGGACTTTTTGTGTCATCGGCGTACACAAACGGAAAAAATGTGCAATTGACGTACACAATCGCAAAAATCACGCAGCCACGCTCTCCAGCGCAAACTATCCAAACAGTTTTCCACACTGAAATACAAAAACCCGGGCTGCTTAAGCCCGGGGAGATGATCAGAAACAAAACGCCGTTTCTTATTCGGCAGCTGCAGCCTCGCCGCCTTCTACGACCAGAGTATCTTCATAGTCCAGTCCGTAGGTATCGGCCAGAGTCGCTTCGTAATCGGCATGGAAGAACTTCTCTTCACCCAGGGCTTTGATCTCATCATTCAGCCAGTTCAGAAGGGATTCATTGCCTTTGGTCACGGCCGGAGCGATGGTGTCCGCGCTGCCCAGGGATTCGATCCCTACGGTATAGCCTTCGTTTTCGATGGCAAATGCGATCACTTCCGTATTGTCATTGGCCCAGCAGGCGCCGGTGCCGTTTTCAAATGCGCTCTTCGCCGCTGCGTAAGTATCAAACTTCTGGAGCAGGATCTCCGGATTGTTCTTGACCAGATAAGTTTCTGCCGTGGTGCCGGAGATGACGATGACCCTGTCCTCCGCGCCAAGTTCGGACAGATCCCTGATCACACGCTCATCAGGGGATACGATCCCCAACGCCACATTCATATAGGGAAGCGCGAAATCCACTTCCTGGGCTCTTTCCTCGGTGACTGTAAAATTAGCCAGGATCACATCGACCTTGCCGGTCTGCAGATACTCGATCCTGTTGGCAGCTTCGGTAGAAACGTAGTTGATCTCAACGCCGAGGTCCTGGGCAAGACGCTCTGCAAAATACACGTCGTATCCCTGGTATTCGCCGTATTCATCCACATATCCGAAAGGAGACTTGTCTGAAAACACACCGATGTTGATCGTACCGCTTTCCTTGATCTCATCAACAGTCCTGTAGACGACATCGTCTGCCGCAAAGGCATACCCTGCCAGCAGTCCTGCTGCCACAACAGCTGCCAGTGTGATCGCTGCGATCTTCCTGATAATCTTCTTCATTTTAAGTTGTCCTTCTTTCTCTTGTTTTATTTCTGCTTCGATACGGTCGTTTCGTTTTCTGTATCGGAAGCTTTTTCATCATTCTCAAAAAGATCCAGCAGGGTGGGATCATACAGCTTTCCGTCCCGTTCCAGGAGCACCACATATCGATAAGCATAATCTCTCGGATAGTCGATGCAGGTGACCAGCATGACGACATGGGAATCCTTGTTCAGCTCTCTAGCCAGGGTCTTATAGGTCATAACACCCGTATCTTCATCATTAACTGCATCTTTCTTTTCGCCGGCTTTATCAGCGCTGTCCTCAAATGCCTCCTCATTTCCGATGACCGATGCCGCATCTACCGTGACCGGCTCTTTCTTCTCATCGGCCGGCTTCTTTTTGGTATCCTTTCCATCCTCGTTTCTGCCGGCGATCCTGTCGATCTCATCGATCAGGATCTGGAACTGTTCATCATCCGCTTCAAACGTGGAAAACAGATCGTTTTCGATCTTGATCTGCGCTGCGGCATAAACCTGATACAGATACGCCTGGTCTCCGATAAAGATCTCGAATGTGGGATGCTCTTTGTAATATTCCTCATTCTTATAGGAGGTAATGCTGCCGAACATGGATTTGTCATCCATGTTATGGCCGTAGATCGTGGAATAACGCCCTTTGAGTCCCTGCGGGAAACGGCTGTCTACAAACAGCGTTCCTGCCACATTATATTTCCCGTTGATCATGTTGCGGAGATACTGGTTGTTATCTTCGCCCTGCACCACTGGATAGGACATGATATCTTCCTGATAGATCCATCCGACAGAATCCTCACAAAGGCCCAAGAGCGCGTCAAAATTAAGGGACAGCGAAGCAAAGCGGAACATATACGATGTTTGTTCCGGTTTTTCCGCCTCCTCCCCGGAAGGATAGACTGCCCACGCCGGATCAGCCGGATGGGTTCCTCCGATGATCTGCACCGGCTCTCCCGGCGTATAGATCACCTGCGCCTTTTCCCCTGCCTGTTCTTTCAATGCTCCGTCCGGCACCTGCTCTGTGATCTCCTGCTCCGGCGCCAGTTTTACGGATGCCTTTCTGGGGGTAACCACCAGCTCCTCGATCTCTGCATACAGATCATTTGCTTCATCGTAGGAATTGTCGATCTGCACCAGCTTATACACGCTGAAGCCGATCAAACCCACTGCCACGACCAGGATAATAATGATCGCAGCTTTAAAGCCTTTGGACATTTTCTTTTTCTGTTTTTTCATATCCGATCATCCTTTACTGAAAAAACTACTGGTTATTTATAATATCCACGATCCTGTTGCCGGCAGCCTCCAGGTCGTAAACCCATATCCACTCGCCGTGTTCATCGATCATCGTGGTAAGGTCCGTATCATAATCGATATCCGGTATGACATTATTGACGATCTGATAAGATGACAGCGGAAGGCTGATCACCTTGATGATCTCCAGGACGGACATGGAGATCTCGGAGGTCTCCAGCACCTTGAACAGGACCTTCAGCCACTGAAGGAAATTGCTTCCCTTCAGTTTGGCCAGGATCTCCCCGATGACTTTCTGCTGCCTGCCGGCTCTGATCTTGTCCGAATCGATCTTGCGGATCCGGCTGTATAAAAGCGCCTGCTCCCCGTTCAGGGTATTGAGGCCTTCCGTCACCGGCTCCGACGCGTAGGAATTGATGAAATACACCTCATCTTCGGTCAGCTCGATCTCGATGCCTCCCAGGATGTCGATCACATCTTCCAGCGTGGTAAAGTCCACCGTCACATATTCTTTCAGGTCCAGGCTAAAATTCTGATTGATCGTTTTCAGAGCGAGATCCGCGCCGCCGTATTTATAAGCCGCATTGATCTTCTGTGGCTCGTGCCCTTCGATCGCCGCCTTGGTATCCCTGAGGATCGATGTCAACTTGATCTCTTTGCGGTCCTGGTCGACCGTCACGATCATGATCGTATCGCTCCGGTTGTCGTCTCCGGAATTCTCTCCGCTGAGACCAAACAGCACGAAATTGTACCCGTTCAGTTTTGCCGGCTCTTTATTGGAAGTATTAAGGCCTCTTGTGGAACTCTCCGGCTGGACCTGTACTTCTTCCTGGGCCGGCTCCGAAGGCTCAGCATCTTCGCTTGTTTCCTCCGCCGGTTCCGTCATTTCTACATCATAGGCGTCCCCTGTTTGCCGGGGCTGCAGCACGCTGCTGCCGGGTGTCTGCGTTTCTTCGGCAAATGTGCTGATACTCACAGTAAGGAGCATTGCCAGCGTTAACAGCAATGCGATCCCCGCCCGGATACTACTCTTGTGCATGTCTCTTTCCATCCTTCTGTATCGTTTTTCCGTCATATGGCGACGGATCTGTTACTCCGTTTTTGCTACCACATGATCCTTGTCTTTCCAGATGTGTCTTTCCGGAACGACGCCCCGCACACAGGAGGTGGGGTAAATATTGGAATCACGGCCGATCACCGAACCCGGATTCAGTACGGAGTTGCATCCGACTTCCACCCGGTCGCCCAGCATGGCGCCGAATTTCTTTCTGCCGGTCACGTATTCTTCGTCACTGTCTTTTACTATGACATTTTTCTTGTCGCTCTTTACATTGGATGTAATGGAGCCGGCGCCCATATGCGCCTTGAATCCCAGAATGGAATCGCCCACATAATTGTAATGTGGCACCTGCACATTGTCGAACAGGATCACATTCTTCAGCTCCGTGGAGTTGCCCACGACACAGTCGTTGCCTACCAGGGCTGATCCTCTGATAAAGGCAGAAGGCCGCACTTCCGTACGGTGGCCGATGATGCAGGGACCTCCGATATAGGCAGTATGGTTGTACAGATTAGCGTCTTTAGCGATCCATACATCCTCTGCCGGATGGTCATACTCTTCTTCCGGGAGGGTCTTTCCGATCTCCAGGATCAGTTCCTTGATCCCGGCCAGAGCTTCCCAGGGATATTCAAACTGCCGCAGATAGTCTGCTGCCAGTGTGTGGTCCAGATCATACAGATCAACGATCTTTACTGCCATTATTTTCTGACCTCCTTCAAATGTCCTGACGCTGCCATTGAGGCGATGATGCGGTCTACATTTTCCTCTGCTTCCGCATCGGAACCTGCTTCCGCCATAACTCTCAGTACCGGTTCCGTACCGCTGGCACGTAAAAGCACACGGCCGTTGTTGCCCAGACTTGCCGTACATTCATCACAGGCCTCCAGCACCTTGGGATCTTTCAGGGTTGCTTCCTTGTCGTCCACCACAACATTTTTCAGGACCTGCGGATACATATCGCAGCCCTTTGCCAGGATCGACAGCGGAAGCTGAGTCTTGATCATGACGTTCATCAGCATGATGGCGGTTACCATGCCGTCTCCTGTGTGAGCGTAGTCCCGGAAAATGATATGGCCGGACTGCTCGCCGCCCAGAGAATATCCCTTCTCCTTCATGCATTCATACACATAACGGTCGCCGACCTTGGTCTTTTCGTACTTGATATCGTTGTTGTCCAGGGCTTTGTAAAGGCCGAAGTTGGACATGATAGTGGTCACGATGGTGTCGTCTTTCAGACGTCCTTTTTCCTTCATGTATTTTCCACAGATGTACATGATCTTGTCGCCGTTGACCACATTGCCGGTCTCGTCCACTGCCAGGCATCTGTCGCCGTCGCCGTCAAATGCAAATCCGACATCCAGCATATTTTCCCGTACGAACTGCTGAAGTCCTTCAATATGGGTCGAACCTGCGTTGAAATTGATGTTCAGGCCGTTGGGGTTGTTGTTGATGACCTTCGGCTTCGCTCCGAGAGCGTCAAATACCGCACGGCCGATCATCCAGGTACTGCCGTTGGCACAGTCGATGCCGACTTTGCAGTTTTCCAGGGACTTCTCCGCCAGATTGGTAAGATATCCGATATAGCGGTTGCGGCCGAAATAGAAATCCTCCACTTTGCCGACAGCGTCGCCTGTGGCGTAGGGAATCTCCGGGATTATCCCATCGATATAATCCTCGATCGTATCCTGCAGCGCATCGTCCATCTTCTCGCCTTCCCCGTTCAGCAGCTTGATGCCGTTGTCAAAATAGGGGTTGTGGCTGGCGGAGATCATGACGCCGCAGTCAAACTTTTCATCATTTGTAATATAACTGATGCAGGGAGTGGTGGTCACGTGGATCATATAGGCGTCCGCGCCGGAAGCAGTGATGCCTGCCGCCAGAGCGTGCTCAAACATATAAGAGGACCGTCTGGTGTCCTTACCGATCACGATCCTGGCTCTTCCCTCGCCTGTATGGTTCTTCCCAAAATGGTACCCGAGATACCGTCCTGTCTTAAATGCATGCTCGGCAGTCAGTACTTCTCCTGCCTTTCCTCTGAAACCATCTGTTCCGAAATATCTGCCCATTTGTAAATCTCCTAACTATTGAATGTATTCCTTTAACGTGCTAAAAAATTCATTTTATTTTAATCGATTCTCCTGCTGTTTTCAATACTCTGATCTCATCAGACAGGAAAAAATCAGAAATGCCGTCTTCATGGCGTCATGGCGGATCTTCCCGTTTTCAATACTGAAAATGTCATCTTCGATGATCTTTGCCCCCATGGGTTCAATCTTCTCCCGGTCCAGTCTGACCAGGGTCTTGTTCTCGGTCTGCAGGTATTTGGCCGCGACCTTTTCATCGATCTCCGCATGATTGCTGACCACCAGGTCGACTTTTCGTTTTCCGAGATATTTATTCAGGATCTGCAGATGGTCGCTGACATTGTAGCCGGCCGTCTCCCCGGGCTGCGATACCAGATTGGACACATACATGATGGGCGCTTTCGCCTTTTCCAGGGCGGCAACGATATCCTTCGCGATCAGATGAGGCAGGATGCTGGTATATAAACTTCCCGGGCTGAAAATGATCAGGTCGCTGTCCGTGATCCTTTCCAGGATCTCCTCGCTGATGCGGATATCATGATCGTAGGATAAAGTGGATATATAACGGATGTTCTTACTCACATCCACCTGCCCGTAGAATTCCTCGTCGCTCAGATATCCTTTTCCGACTAGTTCTACCTTTTCCTCTGTCAGGGGAAGGACGGCGCCCCGGACTTTCAGGAGTTTTCCCATGTACCTGGCTGCTTCTGTCAGGCTTCCCTTCTGGTCGATCAGGGCTGTCAGGAGGATGTTCCGCACCGGGTGGTTATCCAGGGAGGTGCCTCCTTTATGGAACCGATAGCTTAAGAGCCGTACAAAATCCTCATCCACATTGGCCATGGACAAAAGAACTTTCCCTACATCTCCTACCGCCGGAATGCCGTATTCTTCTTTCAGTACGCCGGTGCTGCTTCCGTTATCGCTGACTGCGATCACCGCCGTAACTTCCACCGGAAACAGTTTCAGTCCTGACAGAAGGCACGAAAGGCCAGTCCCTCCTCCGAGAACAATCACTTTTTTCATGATCAGATATCCTTTCTATAGGCGGCAAATGCAGACGGCAGCGCATAATGCTCCTTCTGCTCCTTTGCATCTGCAAAGACAAGCTCCTCCATTGCAGCTCTTTGTTTCTGTTCTTTTGTAGCAAAGGCTTCCTCCTCCACCAGCACAGAATAGCCGATCATATGCCATTCTACGTGGGAGAAGATATGAACGGAATCTGCGAGCCTTTTGATCCGCAGGGGCGAATACCCCATATCCCGCACCAGACCGATCACCTGGGATTCGCTCAAATGCCCCTGCTTGTTCGGAAATTCATAGAGTCCTGCCAGCAGCCCCTTTGAAGGGCGTTTGTGCAGGGCAATCTTATCGCCGTCCCGGATCAGCAGGACCGTCTTCTTTTCTTTGCGGCGTTCCTTCTTTTTCGCACGAACCGGGATCCGGTCCGTAAGTTCCATCTTTCTTGCTTCGCACAGATCCTTCCAGGGGCAGATCTCACAATTCGGAGCCCCATTCGGGACACACACCAACGCCCCCAGTTCCATCAGCGCCTGGTTAAAGATGCGGGGAGAGACATCGCTGCAGCAGTCTTTCAGAAGTTCCCGCAGCAGTCTTTCTGTCTCCTTCTTAAATCCCGGATCCAGGATGTCCGTATTGTCAGCACTGACCCTGGCAAGGACCCGCAGCACGTTGCCGTCCACCGCCGGTTCCGGCTTTTCATAGGCCAGCGAAGCAATGGCACCGGCCGTATAGCTTCCGATCCCTTTCAGTTTCAGCAGTGTCCCGTAATCGTCCGGAATCCTGCCGTCGTACTCCTGCATGATCTGGACCGCCGCCGCATGCAGATTTCGGACACGGCTGTAATAGCCGAGTCCTTCCCATAGTTTCAGATAAACATCTTCTTCGCACTGCGCCAGCGCCGTCACATCCGGGAGCGCATTTATGAAACGAGTATAATAACTTTTTACCGCTTCCACCCTGGTCTGCTGCAGCATGATCTCCGAGACCCACACGTGATAAGGGGTCGGATCATCACGCCAGGGAAGTTTCCTGGCATTTTGCAGAAACCAGCCGCACAGCGGCTGGATCAGTTGTTTCAGATCATATTCATGCAGCAAAGGTGATATTCTCCATTTATTGATGAGTGCGTGTCTGTGTTTGTCTATGACTGCCTGCGTCTTGCGCATTTTTCCCGATTGTGTACGTCGATTGCACAATATTTGAGTTTGTGTACGGCATTTTGACTATTTTATAATGCCAAGCCACTAAAAACCCATCAATTTTCGTGTTTTTCGGTACACAATCGGACTTTTTCTGTCATTTGCCTTCAAAATGCGGTACACAATCGGACTTTTCCTGCATTTCAGGTACACAAACGCACTTTTTCGGTCATGTGGTCATGCGGCCATGTGAATTGACATCCCGGCATGGCAGTACATGACCGAAATAATCTTGTCATCATCGATGTCTTACAGGTTGATCTCTGCGGTGTCCTTCTTCACGCCTTCGATCAGCGGACGGATCTCTGCCAGGAACTCTTCTACCTGAGCCGGGCAGCGGCCGATGTAGGCACTGGGATCCAGAGCTTTGGTCAGCTCTTCCTCGGTCATGTTGAAGGCCGGCTCCTGCGCCAGAAGAGACAGCAGGTTGCAGGGAAGCCCGTTCTTCATGTTAGCTGTCGCCTTCATGGAGCACTCCCGAATGATCTCGTGGAGTTCCTGCCGGTTGCCGCCGCGGCGGACACCTTCCATCATGATATTTTCCGTTGCGATAAAGGGAAGATATTCATTGACTGTCCGCTCCACGATCTTTTCATTGACCACCAGGCCGTCAGATACATTCTGCGCCAGTCTGAGGATCGCAGCTGCGCACAGGAATCCTTCCGGAAGGGAGATCCTTCTGTTGGCGGAATCGTCCAGAGTTCTCTCCAACCACTGGGTGGATGCGGTCATGGGAGCGTTGGCAGCATCTGCCATGAGATATCTTGCCAGGGAGCAGATACGCTCCGAGCGCATGGGATTTCTCTTATACGGCATCGCGGAGGATCCGATCTGGTTCTTTTCAAACGGCTCTTCCACCTGCCTGTCATGCTGAAGCAGGCGGATGTCGTTGGCCATGCGGTAGCAGCTCTGGGCAATGGAACTGAGCACATTCAGGATGCGGCTGTCCAGTTTTCTGGGATAAGTCTGGCCGCAGACAGCGAACAGCCGGGAGAATCCGAACTCTTCACTGATCAGGCGGTTCATTTCCCGGATCTTCTCCTCATCTCCGTCAAACAGTTCCATGAAGCTGGCTTCGGTACCGGTGGTTCCCCGGCAGCCCAGGAACGGCATCTGTTCTGTCACAAAATCAAGCTCCTGCAGATCCGTCACAAAATCCTGCATCCACAGCGAAGCTCTTTTTCCCACGGTCACCAGCTGTGCCGGCTGATAGTGGGTATAGCCCAATGTCGGCAGTGCTTTGTAGCGATCCGCAAAATCCGCCAGATTGGCGATCACTTTCAGCAGCTCTCCCCGCAGATAGCGAAGGCCGTCCCGGTAAAGGACCAGATCCGCATTGTCCGTCACATAACAGCTGGTCGCGCCGAGATGAATAATGCCGGCCGCAGAAGGCGCCACCTTTCCATAGGTATATACATGTGCCATGACATCATGGCGCACTTCCTTTTCCCGCTGTGCTGCACAGTCGAAATCGATCTCATCAATGTGATCTTCCAGTTCTTTGATCTGCTCTTCCGTGATATTCAGCCCCAGCTTATGTTCTGCTCTCGCCAATGCGATCCACAGGCGTCTCCAGGTTTTGATCCTGGTCCGGGCGGAAAACAGCTCCAGCATATAGCGGGAAGCATAACGAGTAGAAAGGGGCGATTCATATTTATCGTACATAGATTCTCCTAACTTATCTCTTGATATAGGCGTCACGTTCCGGTCCTACGGACACGTATGTGATATGACAGCCGATGGCTTTTTCTACCATTTCTACATAGCTTCTGGCATTCTCCGGCAGATCTTCCCATTTGCGGACGCCGGAAATGTCCACACCCCATCCGGGTACGTACTCGATCACCGGTTTCGCACTGTTCTGTGCAGCCGGGAACACAAAATCATCCGTGATCTCGCCGTTCAGCTCATAATGCGTACATACCGGGATCTGCTCCAGATAGCTCAGAACATCCAGCTTGGTCAGGGCGATATCGGTCGCGCCCTGGATCTGGACGCCGTATCTGGTAGCGACGATATCAAGAGGGCCGACACGGCGCGGACGTCCTGTCTTGGCGCCGTATTCATGTCCTTCCTCCCTGAGCTTTTCAGCTTCCGGGCCGAACATTTCGCAGACGAAAGGACCTTCGCCTACACAGGTGGAATAAGCCTTTACCACGCCCACAACCTTGTCAAGTTTCGCAGAGGTAAGTCCGGAACCCACCGGCGCATAAGCTGCGATGGCATTGGAAGAAGTGGTATAAGGATAAATACCGAAATCAAGATCCCTCAGCGCGCCAAGCTGTGCTTCGAACAGGATCTTCTTGCCGTCTGCCTGTGCCTGGCGAAGGTATTTACCGGTATCGCAGATATAAGGTTTCAGCTTCGCACCGAATTCCTCGATCCACGCCATCAGCTTCTCCATGGTATACGGTTCCGCACCGTAGACGCCGGTCAGGGTCAGGTTCTTCCATTCCAGCAGTCCTTCCAGGCGCTCTTTCATAACTTCCGGATAGAACAGTTCTCCTGCCAGGATGGTCTTCTTCTGATATTTATCGGAATAAAACGGCGCAATGCCCTGTTTGGTGGAACCGTATTTCTTATCTTTCAGTCTGGCTTCTTCCAGGCCGTCCAGTTCTCTGTGCCAGGGAAGCAAAAGGGATGCCCTGTCGCTGATCCGGAAATTGTCCGGCGTCAGGGAAATGCCCTGGTCCATGACCGTTGTCATCTCGTCCCAAAGGTTTTCCAGATCCACTGCAACCCCGTTTCCGAGAATATTCATCACACCGGGGCGGAAAATACCGGAAGGCAGCAGATGAAGGGCAAATTTGCCGTGCTCATTTTCCACAGTATGGCCTGCATTGCCGCCGCCCTGGTAGCGGATCACGATATCGTAATCCTGGGTCAGCAGATCGACCATACGTCCCTTTCCTTCGTCTCCCCAGTTGATTCCTACAATTGCGCAATTTGACATGATATTCATCTCCATTCTATGATCTGCACTTCGCTTTCTGCGAAGGCCGGCCGTCAGTGATCCCGATGTCAGATAAGCCTTGAGATCGGACTCTTAACTTAAAAATTATAGTGTAATCTGTCCTGCCCTGTCAACGTACTTTTCCTATTGTAGGCATGGCATTGAAAAAGGGGCTGAACCTTTCAGCTCAGCCCCTTTGTGGGTTCTTTCAAAGATTATTCGTAGTACTCGTAGTAGTCTTCGTAGTATTCGTCCTCGTAGGACTCTTCCTCGTAATACTCATCCTCTGCTGCGTAGTACTCATCCTCGTAGTACTCGTCTTCGTAGTCATCATAGTAGATGTCTTCATCGTCCAGAATTCTGACGTATGCAGTCGGATCGGTGTAGAACATATCGGAGATCTTGACACCTTCGATCTCGTTGGAGTCATGGATCACGTATTCATTGCCGTCTTCGTCTGCGCCGCCGTAGATTCCGACATGACCGCCGTTACGGTAAACGATAACATCACCAGGCATCAGCTCATCGTAGGAGATCTGTGTGCCCCAGCTGCCGGTATCATACTGATAATCGTCAGATGCTGCAGATGCATAGTATCCGAAGTTGTCATAAACCAGATTAACGAATCCGGAGCAGTCAGTACCGGTTTCAAGAGATCTGCCGGCCCATACATACGGGGTAACGCCTACGCGGCTTGCTGCAAAGTCAACGATCTGCTGTCCGATAGAACTTGCCGCATTGACAGTTGTTCTTGTCGCTTCCGGAGTCGTCGGCTCTTCATAAACCGGCTCTTCCTCAACAGGTTCTTCGTATACAGGCTCTTCCTCTACAGGCTCTTCATAAACCGGCTCTTCCTCTACAGGCTCCTCATAAACAGGCTCTTCGTATACAGGCTCCTCATAAACGGGCTCTTCATATACAGGCTCCTCATAGACGGGCTCTTCATAAACAGGCTCTTCGTAAGCAGGCTCTTCATATACGGGTTCTTCGTAAAGCGCCTCATCAAAATCAGCATCTTCATAAACCGCATCATCATATACGTGATCAACAAA
>R26__coassemble_877_pt1 | contig 16622 bp, 12 predicted proteins | sample R26__metabat2_high_PE_046 | metagenome-assembled genome bin R26
CTCCAGGAGGTCCTGCTGCAGTTTTTCCGTCAGGGACGTGCTGAGAAACAGGATCATGGTAGACTGATGGGCAGCGAGACTTTTAATGGATTCCCTGTCCGGAACCGGTGTTTTTCCGGCTTCTCTGGTGATGATCACGGTCTGGCTGACATCCGGCAGTGTATACTCTGCTTTCAGGGAGGCTGCCGCGCCGCAGAAAGAACTGACTCCCGGGCAGACGTCGTAAGTAATACCCAGCCTTTCCAGTTCATCAAACTGTTCCCGCACCGCTCCGTAAATGCTGGAATCTCCCGTGTGGAGGCGTACTGTCATTTTCCCTTCGGATTCTGCCAGCCGGATTGTTTCGATCACCTGTTCCAGCGTCATTTCCGCACTGTTATAGATCCTGCATGTTTCCCGGGCATAGGACAGCAGCTGCGGGTTCACCAGTGATCCCGCATAGATGATCACGTCAGCTTCCTTAAGCAGTCTGGCACCCCGTACCGTGATCAGATCCGCGCTGCCGCTTCCGGCTCCTACAAAATGTACCATTTCAGTTCTCCTTTATCTTTTCCAGCAGTGTGCCGGCATGTTCTGTTTCGCATAACCATCCGTATTCCCGGGAAAACAGGACCGCTCCGGTTTCCATTTCCCCGAAAACCCGATGATCCATGATGAATGCGATCCTCTTCTGCAGGCTGTCCAGGGTATCTTTCCATAAAGACAGTCCTTTTTGCTCGTCTTCCTCCTGCAGGATCCTTAACGCATCATCGCAGGTCACACAGCCAAGCATCTCCCGCACCCTGGCAGAAGAAAGACCTGCTGCCGCCGCATGAGCTGTCATGATCTCCAGCCTGCAGTCTCCGTATTTGGAATGAGTGTTCATCATTCCCCCGGCCAGTTTCACCAGCTTTCCGATGTGTCCCACCAGTACAGCGCCTTTATAGCCCAGTTCCAGACAGATCCCCAGGCTGTCCCCGATAAAATTGGAAGTCATCACTGCCGTCTCCGGAGGAACCGGAAGATGCTCCCGGATATACTCTTCCCCGTAATTGCCCGGCGTCAGCAGGATGTATTGTGCCCCTTCTTCCCTTCTTTGTGTCAGCTCCACCCGGATGGTCTCCACAAGAGACTGTTCGCTCATCGGCTCCACGATCCCTGTGGTGCCCAGGATCGAGATCCCTCCTTCGATCCCCAGTCTGGGATTAAAGGTCTTTTTTGCCAGTCTCTCTCCCTCCGGTACGGAAATAATCACGGAAAGGCATCCTTTATAATCGGCAAGAGCGCAGACTTCTTCCACATTTTCCCGGATCATTTTCCGGGGAACGGAATTGATCGCTGCGGCGCCTACAGGTTGGTCCAGTCCCTTTCTGGTAACGCGGCCGACCCCTTTTCCTCCGTCGATCAGGATCTTTTCCGGTCCCGGCGCATAGCAAACCTCGGCGAAAATATCCGTCCCGCCGGTCACATCCGGATCATCCCCGCTGTCCTTTTTGATGGAGCAGGTAACCCGGCCTTGTTCCATCACAATGTTCCGGACCTGCAATTCCAGCTGTTTTCCGGAAGGAGTCACAAGGCTGACCGTATCCTTCTGTACCCCGGTAAGGAGCATATATGCTGCTGCTTTCGCAGCCGCTGCGCTGCATGACCCTGTTGTATAGCCAAGCCTCAGCTTTTTTCCGTCTTTGACTACGTATTCTTCCATGGGATCTATCGCCTGATCTGATACAGCATCGCATTTACGATGGCTGCTGCTACGTTGCTCCCGCCTTTTCGCCCTTTTGCAACGATATAGGGGACATCTGCCTCCATGATCAGTTCCTTGCTTTCCACCACATTGACAAACCCTACCGGTACGCCGATCACCAGAGCCGGCTGCAGCTCTTTCTTATCGATCATCTCTTTCAGGATGATCAGAGCAGTCGGTGCATTTCCAATGGCAAAAATACAGGGTTTTTCAAGCTCTGCGGCTTTTTCCATGGAAACCATGGCTCTTGTTACGCCTCTTTCCTTTGCCCTGGCGGCAACGTCTGCATCGGACATGAAGCAGTGCACTTCCCCGCCAAGGGATGACAGGATGCTCTTGTTGATCCCTGCTTTGGCCATCTGGGTATCGGTCACGATATCACAGCCGTTTTTCAGGGCTTCGATCCCTTTCCTCACGGCATGTTCTGAAAAACACAGGTTATCTGCATAATCAAAGTCCGCCGTGGTATGGATTGCCCGCTTGATCACCAGTTCGTTTTCAGGATCCAGAGCCCGGTCCCCCAGAAGTTCGGAAATGATCTCAAAACTGCGTTTTTCTATTTCCATTGGCTTGATATGTTCGATCATGATGTTACCTCATTTCTTTTTTTAAAGCCAGGCAGGCATCGATAAATCTCTCTGCAAAGGCAGGGTTGGAGTAAAAATGGAAATGCGGGAATCCTGCATACAGCCGGTCAGAAATATGCACACACTGCCAGGACTTTCCTGAAGGCTTCACCGCTTTAAACCCATGGCCGGGGTCCTTAACGTCCCAGTAATGAAATTCGTGCGCCCTGACAGAGCCCCCTTCCGGGCAGAGCATATTGTCTTGCTGTGCTGTCAGCGTGATATACCCGAATCTGGTCAGATGTCCTGTCGGGAAACTCCTGTCAGGGAAAAACCCGGTCATCTGCGCCAGGTCCTTCGGATCATCCGACAGCTGAAGGCTTTGTGTCAGATACATAAACCCGCCGCACTCCGCAATGCAGGGAAGGCCTTGTTTTAATGCGCTGCAGATCGCTTCCCGCATGGAACGGTTCTCTTCCAGCTTATCGGCATACAGTTCCGGATAGCCGCCCCCCAGATACAGTCCGTGGATATTGGCCGGAAGAACCATGTCCGCCAAAGGACTGAATGGTACGATCTCTGCCCCCATCTGCCGCAGCAGATCCAGGCTGTCCTCATAATAAAAGCAAAAAGCCCGGTCCCTGGCAACTGCGATCCGGACCGGTTCTTTGACCGGGACCTCCGGTTCCCTGCAGCTGATCTTTCCTGCGCCTCCTGCCATCTCCAGAAGGCCGTCCAGATCCAGGCTTTTTTCCGCCTGTTCAGACAGTTTCTGCATCTTATCCCGGAGATCTTCCACCTCATCTGCTGTCACCAGCCCCAGATGCCTGCTCTCCAGGGAGCAGCCGGGCATAGCAGGCAGATATCCCAGCGGAACGACATTTCCGCCAAAACGTTTTTGTATCTGCCCTGCCAGAAGCTGGTATGTCATTTCGGTGCACTGATTCAGGATCACGCCGCAGATATGATTATCCGGCAGATAAGTCAGGAACCCATGGATCACTGCCAGGATGGAAGCCGCTGCCCCGCGGGCTCCAACCACCAGCACCACCGGACTGTCTGTGATCTGCGCGATCTCGCAGGTGCTTCCTGCAGATGTCTCAAATCCGATCCCGTCATAAAAACCCATGACGCCTTCCAGGATGTTGATGTCCCGTTTTTCGCCGTTTCTGCAGAGCAGGTACCGGAGCGTCTCATCATCAAAAAAGAAGGAGTCCAGGTTAAAGCTGTCCGTTCCGATGATCCTTTTATGGAACATCGGATCGATATAATCCGGACCGCATTTGAAGGCACCGATATTAAGGCCCCTGTTTTTCAGCGCCTGAAGAAGGCTGCAGACCACTGTTGTCTTGCCGCAGCCGCTGTTTGTCCCGGCGATCACCACCCGGGAAACGGTATGATCGGTGTTTTTCGTTTTCTGTTCCATGTATCGTACCTACATGTAATGATTCTCGGCAAGCCTTATCCTTACGGGACAAACTCCAGCGTATCAAAACATCTGTCATATTTTCCCGGTTCCATATGATACAGGGAAGCGATGTATTCTTTCGTAAAGATTTCATCCGGAGTGCCGATCCGGTCGATCCTGTCTCCGCTGACACAGACAACCGTATCGGAAACCCGTTCTGCCAGATCCAGTTCATGCAGCGACATGATCACGGCCAGATTTTTCTCCCGCACCATTGTCTTGAGGATCGTCAGGAGTTCCAGCTTGTAGCGGATGTCCAGGAATGAAGTGGGTTCATCCAGGATAATGATCTGGGGCTGTTGGCACAATGCCCTGGCCAGTAAGATCCTCTGTCTTTGTCCGTCGCTGATAGCGGTAAAAGGCCGTTCCGCCAGTTCTGCCCCATGTACCTGCAAAAGCGCATCCTGTACGATCTTTTTGTCCTCTTCGCTCAGAAGGCCCAGCCGTCCGGTATAGGGATACCGCCCCGTGCTGACCATATCCCGGCAGGTCATCAGCTCCGGCTGCAGACGTTCTGTCATCAGGATCGCCATCCGTTTCGCGATATCGTTCCGGCTCCTTGCTGCCATATCCTCCCGGTCCAGCAGGATCGTCCCCGCGATCAGCTTCAGCTGTCCCACGATGCTTTTCAGGATCGTGGATTTGCCGGACCCGTTGGGACCGATCAGCGTAAGGACTTCTCCCCTTCTTACCCTGATCCCGATATGCTCGATCAGAGGCTTTCCGTCATATCCCACGGAAAGGTTTTCGGTTTCAATATAGTATTCCTGCGGCAGGTTCTGTTCCATCACTGGGCACCTCCCGTCTTTCGGCGGATCATCATATAAATAACGACCGGTGCGCCGAAAACAGCCGTCACTGAACTGATGCTGACTTCTGTCGGCGCAAAAGCAGTTCTTGCGATCAGATCACACAGAAGGCAGAAGACACCGCCTCCCAGAAAACAGCCCGGTATGATCACGATAGGTTTTGCCGTTCCGAACAAGGTCTTCATCAGATGAGGGACCGCGATTCCCACAAAGGAAACGGGGCCTGCAAATGCGGTCACGCAGGCGGACAGGATGCTGGAAAGCAGGATCAGAGCGGCCCGGAACAGTTTGATATTGACGCCCATATTGCGGGCGTAGACCTCTCCTAACTGATAAGCACTCATCGGTTTAGACAGGAAAAATGTCAGAAGCAGCGCCGCTCCGCAGAAAATGGCCATCGTAGCTACATTGTCCCAGCTGATGCCGGAAAAGGATCCCAGGGACCAGTTATGCAGATTCACGATATTGGAATCATCCGCAAATGTCACGATGAAATCCGTCAAAGCCGAACAGATATACCCGATCATGACACCGCAGACCACTAGAAGGCTCATGGACCGGACCTTCTGAGAGATCAGAAGCACCAGCCCCATGGAGATCATTGCCCCTGCAAACGCAGCCAGGATCAATGTGCCGGAGGTGGAGACCATTCCTTTGCTGAGCAGAAAGATCATGCACAGAGACACTGTCAGCTTAGCCCCGCTGGAAATACCCAGAACAAAGGGGCCTGCGATCGGATTGTGGAAAAAAGTCTGCAGAAGAAATCCGGACACAGACAAAGACCCGCCCAGTATCAGGGCGGAAATGATCCTCGGAAGTCTTATGGACCAGATGACCCGGATCGCCGTTTCGTCGGTACCGCTGCCGAACAGGATCCGGAAGATCTCCCCGACGGAGAGCTGCACGGAACCGGCATTGATATTCCAGACCAGCAAAATGATAAGCAATACAGCCAGGAGCAAAAAGCTGCCCCAGATCCTGTAACTGCCGTATTTTTTTTCTTTCACAGAAAACCTCCTGCGAAGCCGGATAAGCCGGCATTTATTGATCAGATCCTTCCTGGGCTTTCAGCCGATGCAGAAAATGGAGCTCTTCTTCCTTTACATCGGGATCCGTCAGGATCTTATTGATATCCAGGATCATATCTCCCAATTCCAGGGATTCCTGGTAAAAATTCTTTTCAATACACCAGACATTTCCTTCTTTGACTGCCTTGAAATCCGCCAGCAGGGAGCTTTTTTCCAGGAGCTGCTCCACGGTTTCCAGTTCCCCCTCGATCGTACTGTTATAGATCAGCACATCCGCGTCCCGTGCTCCTGCATAAAAACTTTCCATCTGGATCGTCATGGTAGACAGGGCGTTTTCTTCTCCGGATTCATCGAAGGAAACATAGTCTCCGCCTGCGATCTTAATGGCTTTTGCCACATAGTCAGCAGATTTCCTGACATTCACGGCACCCTGGGAATTGATATAGAAAAATGCGGTTTTCAGGCCGGTCGGTTCCTGATCCAGAACCGTCTGCAGCTGCTGCATCAGGTTTGCGAAATACTGTTGTGCCTCTTCGTCTTTCTCTACCAGAGCCGCATACAGTTTCAGCCATTCCATTCTTCCGAAGGGCTCTGTTTCATAACTGGACATTTCCACCAGATAGGGAATTCCCAGCTTTTTCAGCTGTTCCAGCACATCCGGCGTATGATAGATCATGGTGTTCTCGATCGCCAGATCACACCCTTCCGACAGGATCAGTTCATAATCGGGCGTAGAATACTTCCCGGCATATTTCATCCGGCCGTTTTCCATCGCCTTTCTGGCTTCTTCCAGATACCAGTTGTTTTCTTTCTGGCTGCTGAGGGTAATACGGTCCAGACTGTTAAGCTGCAGGAAATAATCCATGGCTGCAGTGGCCACAAGATAGATCCTGTCAAGGGGCTGCCGAAGGATCACCACATCCTCTTCCGTCTTCGGGACGTCTGCATTTTCCGGTACCAGAAGGAACTTCTGATCGCCTTCGATGGTAATGTATTTATATCCGCCTTCGTAATAGTCTACCGAGAACTGATTGGCATATAAAAGCTCCATGGAATGGTCGAAGACAAGATCATCAAACTGCAGTTCCTTCTCCTGCTGCTCCGGGGAAGTGGTCTCCTCCTGCAGGATCTGTGAACTGCTTTCCGGCATGACGGTATCCGGCCGGGCATTTTCGCTGCCGCAGCCGGATACCAGGATCAGACTAACTATACAAAGTGTTATGATCAGTATTTTTTTATTCATCATTATTCTGCAGGAACAGGATTGGAGACACTGACCTTATGGTCATACCATTCTCCTGATTTGCCCAGAATGGCAAGATCAAAATCCGTCCCGATGGCCGGTACCGGCACATCAAATCCGAATACTTCCTCGCTCATTCCATCGCTGTAAGTCACCGTATCCACGGTCGGCTCCAGAACAACAGCCTCGTCTTTCTGCGCATCTTCCGCCAGACCTGGGAAAAGATTCACGATCTTCTTGGAAACAAGGCTGACATGGATCGTCATCTCGCCGTCCTTAACCGTCAGAACGCCTTTGCCTTCATTGGCTTCATTCACATGGAACATGGAGCTGTCGGTGTTAAATTCAGCCGTATATACGCCGTCTTCCAGGGAAGTTTCCTGAGCAGGTGCTTCTTCTGTGCTTTCTTCTGCCTTTTCTTCGGCTTGCTCAGGTTCTGCAGCCGGCTCCTTCTCCTGTTCCTCCGCAGGTTCCTCAACAGCCGGCTCCTCTGCAGCTGCTTTGTCAGCTGCAAGTTCAGATTCCAGATCTTCGGATGCTGTCATGGATGCGGAGTCAAAAGTAAACGTATATTCTACTTCATGAGGCTGGCTCATGGCAGTCGTGTCTCCGATCACCGGAAGAGCCTCGTCAAAAGCAGCTACCGGGATCTGGAACGTAGACCCGCCTTCTGTGGTGATCGGATCATAATGTACGCCGTCTACGACCATATAGTCATATTTATCGCTGCTCCATACGATCACAGCAGTTGCCTGGCCGTCTTTGACGATCACAGTTGCGGGAGACTGCACGGATGCTTTTCCGGAACCGCCTTCCATGGTCAGTTCTGCCGTATAGGTGCCATCTTCGAAAGCATTCTTTGCAGTTTCCTCTTCTCCAACTTCCACTTCTTTTGCTTCCTCCGGTTCCGCTTCCAGTGTTTCCAGAGCAGCTTTTGTATGAGCAACATAGAGTTCTTCCACTTCCGGGATACGGCCCAGACCTGCGATCTGGCATTCCACATCAAATCCGGCCGCCGCGAACATGCTCAGCCAGGACTCTTCGTCATCCGGATCTGCCATGTCATTGTTGGCATGGTCGCCTGCCACTACCATCAGGGGGCGAAGGATCACTTTACGGAATCCGCCTTCCTGTACTCTTGCGATCACTTCTTCACAGGCAGTCTCTTCCGGCTCGCCTTCAACCGTTCCTACAAATACATTGGCATAGCCAAGCTCTGCCATCTGGGTATTCATCTGGCTGTAGGTCACCTTGGCGGTATGGGCGGTTCCGTGTCCCATGAATACGAATGCAACTCCATCCTGTGCAGCTGCGTCAAGGCTTTCATAACCGGAAGCCGCAACAGAGGCTGCTGTGATAGACTGTGCCACAGCCGCCTTGTCCTCGTTGATCACGGTCGCATCAGATCCGACCTCGCCCAGCAGGGGCTCTGCCACGACGATGGTTCCGATCTTGTCTTTATACTCTTCCAGGGCTGCACACATCTCATCATACTCTGCGCCGTGCATCAGATGAGTCGGCTGCACCACCAGAGTGGTCACACCGTTGGCTGCGGCTCTGTCCAGGGCCTGGGTCATATTGTCGATGACTTCCCCATCACGGGCTTGGATATGGTTGATGATGATCTGTGCGGTGAAGGCTCTCCTTACAGCCCAGTCCGGATATGCAGCTGCCAGGGCATCCTCCACACCCTTGATATCCTGCTCGCGGCTGTCATTGAAGGAAGTACCAAAGCTTACCACCAGCAGTTCCTTCTCGCCGATCTCGTCCTGATTCCTTGGGTCATCCAGGGAAGCATCGCCAGTATCACGGGCGAAATAATCACCGTCTTCCACCAGTTCCTTCTGTTCGTCGGTCAGGGCATCCCATGCTGCCTTTGCGGCTTCGCACTGAGCATCGGTATCCTCGGTCCTTTCCTGAACCTGGATCGCCTCGATCAAAGCCTGTACATTATCAGCTGCAGCCTGATCTTCTGCAGATTCTTCCGGCGCTTCGGACTCTTCTTCCGCAGATTCTTCCTGTGTTTCAGACTCTTCTTCCGGTTTCTCTGCATCTACTGCAGCTGTCTCGGACACTTCCTCGCTGGCTTCGATAACCTCAGATACTTCCTCTGAAGTCGTCTCTTCTGCGATCGTCTCAGCTACGGTAGTTTCCTCTGCAGTTGTTTCGGCTGCGGTTGTCTCTTCTGCTGTTTCGGCAACCGTCGTTTCTGCCGCGGTTGTCGTCTCCGGCTTCGGAGATGCATTTCCGCATGCGGTCAGCAAAACCGCCAGCATGGAAATAGCGACAAGTATTGCAATCAGTTTTTTCATCATGACTCCTCTTCTTTCTTTTTACATCTTTTGTACAATATAAAACTGCCGCATTGCTGCGGCAGTTTTCAACAACAGTCTTCATATACAAGACAGGATACAAACTAAATCCTTCCCGAATATATAATTGCCGGAAAACCGATCCGTAGACAGCAGATCAGATCATCCACATGACAGGCAGGTCTCCTGACTTCGTTCATCGTTTTTCTTCCTTCCCGGTTTCCCAGTGGCTTAAAGAAAAACTCCCGTACACAGTGACTGCATCGTTCCGGATTCTCACCGGATTCCCTTTTCACCCGCATTAGCGGGCACCTGCATGCTGCATTTCTCTATTCAGTTTTCAACTGGATTGATTCTAACACCCGTGATTTGGCTGTGTCAATAGAAGAGGAAGCGTAAGAAAAAAGAAAGACCGCCGCGGCCAAAAATGCCGGGGTCGGTCTCTCCAGGTTCTTTACATATTTACTTCAGGTTACAGATCATTTGTCAGCCGGCAAGCTTCTGCATTCTCCGGTCATTTCCGATCTCTGCCAGAATAGACTGTGTATCGTAATCCGTCATTGCGAATCTCAGCAGTCTGAAGATATCCTCCTTCTTTTCCACATTCAGTTCGATCTCTCTGAAACCTTCTTCCGGCGCTACCTGTGCCAGTACCTCAAAAAGATCGTCCGCGTTGTTCAGGTTTATATTTTTAGAAGGGAGTACCATGTCAACGCGGCCTTCACAATGATTGACTGTTTCAACAAGACCTTTCACATTCTTGATATTGTAAAGCTTCATTTAGTGTTCCTCCTTTGAGTTTTTGTTTTTGACGTGCCGTATTTTACGTCTTTTTTGTCTTGAAAGATATATGTTTATGGACTAAAATTAGTATTATCCGGCCATGAAATATTCCTTTATTATAACGAAATCGACAGAAAGGGGTCTATATGGAACTGAATCTTAACTATAATCAGCTGGAAAAGATAAGCGGCATGACAACCGAATACCCCTATGTTATGAACATCAACGACATGTCCAAGCTGATCGATCACACGATCCCCTGGCATTGGCACGAGGAGTTGGAACTTAACTATATAAAGAAAGGATCCCTCCGGGTCTTTACAAATAATTCCAAATATACGATCGAAGCAGGGGAAGGCTTCTTTATCAACACCAATGTCATGAACATGAAAGTCAGTACGGCGAAACGCGGCCGCACCACAGAGGTCAGTCATATCTTTCATCCGATCTTTCTGAGCGGCAACTTTCACAGTATTTACGAAACCAAATATCTGAACCCGATCATCAAAAACCCGCATATAGAAATAGTAAAATTTACGGAAGAAACCGAATCCGGCAAGGCTCTGCTCAGCATCCTGAAGAGGATCGAAGAACTGCAGGCAGAAAAGAACACAGAGTTTGCCACCCGGAATCTCCTGTCCGAAGCCTGGCTCCTGCTGATCCGGGAAGTCATGGAAAATCCCCAGGGACATACCAGGACCAGCTTGAAGACACAGGACAGGCTGCAGTACATGATCGCTTTTATCCACCGTCATTACCGGGAAAAGATCACGTTGGAAGACATTGCAGCCAGCGCCAGCATCTCCACCAGGGAAGCAACACGTACCTTCCGGCGGATCCGTGACAAGACCCCTGTAGATTATCTGATCGAATACCGGCTGAATAAAGCCGGGAACGATCTGCTCTCGACCAAAGACAGCATTACGGATATTGCTTACCGGAACGGATTTGAGAGCAGCGCCTATTTCGGAAAAATGTTCCGAAAACACTTCCAGATGACCCCTTCCCAGTTCCGGAAGACAGCCGGGAGCCAGACAGACCTGGACGAGCCGGAGCTGGATGAGATCGTGGAAGCTGCTGCCCTGGTATCTGAAGAAAACGAGAAGATTGAAACTGCTGCCGGCAGACTTTAAGCTGCAATATCTTTCCATATATGTGTCCGGCAGTGTTTCATTCAGACTGCTGTGTTTTTTATCCGCTAATTAATGATTTTCTGAAAACAAGAATAGTTTTCTTTCGCGATCTCTTTATCTCGACAAAACAAGAATAGTCCACTATTCCTGTTTTACCTGAACACACGAAAAAAGGATATTTTTCACGAAACAAAAGAGAAAAACTATTCTTAATTCAGCAGATCAAAGAAAAAAAAGGATAAAGCACTATTCTCGTTTTGACATTTTTTCAAAATCAAGTAACTTCATACTGCCAGGCAAGGCCAGGAAGTTATCCGGCACAAAACAGGCAATGATAAACCGCATGTTAATGTAAAAAATTGCCTCGTAAGGCCGCAGTTCCGCAAAAAAGAACGCCGTTAGCGTCGATCCTGTGCTATAATGTACAAAATTGACTTATAATCGGAGTTATATATGAAATTAAATGAATTATCCGCCGGTCAATCCGCAGTAATCACACAAGTAAACGGGAGCGGCGCACTGCGCCAGCATATTCTGGATATGGGAGTGATCCCAGGAGTATCTGTGAAGATGATCCGTCTTGCGCCTATGGGAGATCCGATGGAGATCCGGCTGCATGGATACGAACTGACGCTGCGTCTGGAAGACGCGGAAAATATCCTGATCGAACTCACAGAGTCTGAGACTGCCCAGGAAGACATCTCTTCCATTGTTCCGGACAAATCCCATAAAAAGCACAGTCTTCATCACCCGGGGCTTGGCGAGACTGGCAAATATCATGCCAAAGGAAGCGGCGATCCGCTTCCCGAAGGAACGCCGCTGACCTTTGCCCTGGTGGGCAACCAGAACAGCGGAAAGACTACTCTGTTCAACCAGCTGACCGGTTCCAACCAGCATGTAGGCAATTTCCCCGGTGTAACGGTAGACCGCAAGGACGGCGTGATCCGTCATCATGCAGATACTGTCATTACCGATCTGCCAGGCATCTATTCCATGTCCCCGTATTCCAGCGAAGAGCTGGTTTCCCGGAACTTTGTCATGTATGACAAGCCCAGGGCGATCATCAATATCGTAGATGCCAACAACATTGAGCGAAACCTGTACCTGACCATGCAGCTTTTGGAAATGGACATCCCGGTGGTGGTGGCCCTGAATATGATGGACGAGATGACCAGCAACGGCGGTTCGGTGGATGTCAACTCCATGGAAGCGCTTCTGGGCACTCCTGTTGTGCCGATTTCCGCAGCGAAGAACCAGGGCATCGACGAGCTGATAAGGCATGCCCTTCATATTGCCAAATATCAGGAAAAGCCTATGGTGCAGGACTTCTGCGACCAGAATGACCACGGAGGCGGCGTTCACCGGTGTCTCCACGCTGTCCGCCATCTGATCGAGGATCATGCCGCAAACGCCGGGATCCCCCTTCGCTTTGCTGCCAGCAAGATCATTGAAGGAGATGAACTGATCCTGGAGCAGCTGAACCTGGATCAGAATGAACGGGAACTGCTTGATCACATTGTCCTGCAGATGGAATCAGAGCGTGGACTGGACAGAAGCGCAGCGATCGCGGATATGCGTTTCTCCTATATCCAGAAAGTCTGCAGCCGCTGCGTCATCAAGCCCCGCGAGAGCAAAGAACATATCCGCAGCCAGAAGATCGACCGCCTGCTGACCGGCAAATATACAGCGATCCCTATTTTCATCCTGATCATGGGAGCGATCTTTTTCCTGACCTTCAACGTGATCGGCGCCTGGCTTCAACAGCTGTTTGAACTCGGGATTGGCGCGTTAACAGCCCTGGTGGACAATGCCATGACCGCTGCAGGCGTCAATGACGTGATCCACGGCCTGGTGATCGGAGGTATCTTCGAAGGCGTCGGAAGTGTCCTCAGTTTTCTTCCTATCATTGTCACCATGTTTTTCTTCCTGTCTTTACTGGAAGACAGCGGTTACATTGCCAGAGTGGCTTTTTTCATGGACAAGCTGCTTCGAAAGCTCGGACTCTCCGGAAGAAGCATTGTGCCGATGCTGATCGGGTTCGGCTGTACGGTACCGGCTGTCATGTCGACCAGGACCCTTCCCAGCGATCGGGACCGGAGGATGACGATCCTTTTGACTCCATTTATGAGCTGCACGGCGAAGCTTCCGATCTACGCATTCTTTATCGATGCTTTCTTTCTGCAGTACAAAGCCCTGTTCATGATCGGGATCTATCTGCTGGGCATCATTATCAGCATCCTGGCAGCCCTGCTCTTTAAGAAGACCATGTTCAAGGGAGAAGCGGTTCCCTTTGTCATGGAGCTTCCCAATTACCGTATGCCGGGAGTGAAAAACGTTCTGCTGCTTCTTTGGGAAAAGACAAAGGATTTCCTGCAGAGAGCTTTCTCCGTGATCCTGATCGCCACGATCGTGGTATGGTTCCTGAAGAGTTTCAACTTCCAGTTCCAGTTGGTAGAAAACTCCCAGAACAGCATTCTTGCCGCTATTGCAGGCTTTCTGGTACCTGTTTTTGCCCCGATCGGACTTGGGAACTGGCAGATCATCACTTCCCTTATCAGCGGTTTCATGGCCAAAGAAAGCGTGGTTTCCATTCTGGAAGTGCTGTTCCGTTCCGCAGGAGGGATCACAGCTGTCATCAGTTCCCTGACTGCCGTTACGATCATCGTATTCAGTCTTCTGTATACGCCCTGAGTCGCTTCCATCGCATCGATCCGCAGGGAACTCGGGCATAAATGGGCGATCGGGGTCGTGATCTGGCAATGCGTGATCGCCTGGGTAGCAGCGCTCATCGTGCGGCTTCTGGGCATGCTGTTTGGATGGGGGTAAGTAAAAAGATGAACATCTGGGATATTATCATCATATGCGGCGTTGCAGGGGTGGTCATTCTTGCCATTGTCCTGCTTCGGAAAAGCAGGCATTCCTCAGGATGCTGCGGAGGCGGCTCCGGCTCATACTGCAGCCGTTGTTCCGGTGGTTCCTGCTCTTCCTGCTGCCATCACAAAGATCCCTGATACAGACATACAACCATATAGAATGATCATAACAAAGGAGCGAAACAATGACGGAAAAAGAAAAACAGCTGCGAGGCGAAGAATTCTTAAATTCTGACAAAGAGATCGGTGCTGCGAAAGCCCGCGCCCGGGTGATGTGCCAGAAACTGGACGCCATCCCGGCAGACGATGGGACAGCGATCCAAGCCTGGGCTGAGGAAATGTTCGCGAAATGCGGAGAAAACCTGTATCTGAAGCCGCCTTTCCACTGTGATTATGGCTATATGATACAGGCAGGGAAAAATGTCCTGATCAATTTCCAGTGCGTCTTTCTGGATGCAGGGCCGATCACCATCGGTGACAATTGCTTCATCGGCCCGAACTGCGGCTTCTATACCGTCAGCCACCCGTTGGATCCCCAGCGCAGGAATGAAGGCTATGTCACCGGAAGGCCCATCACATTAAAAGAAAATGTCTGGCTGGGCGGCAGCTGTACGATCCTTCCGGGCGTCACGATTGGAAAGAACTCCGTGATTGGTGCGGGATCTGTCGTCACAAAAGACATCCCGGACAATGTGATCGCCGTTGGCAATCCGGCACGGATCCTTAAGCATCTGGATTGATCTTCCCGTCTGCTTTCAGACGGTCAGATGTCAATGCTTTGCTGCCTGAGGGCCGGTGCCACAGAAACCCCGACAGAACGGTTATAGGGGATCAATGTCGCCTGAAACGCATGGTACAGATCGGATTTTCCGGGCCAGACAGTGTTTTTCACCTGATTGGTCCGGTTCATCTGATGGAACCAGGATCCATTCACCGGATCCAGCACATACTGATCCAGATATTCCATAAATCCGGCATAATCCGCTGCATAGCGAAGGTCTTTCCGGATCCTGTAAAGAACGGCAGACGTATTGATCGCTTCTGCCAGGGTCCAGTGCATGCGGTCATGTACCACCGGATTTCCTTCCCAATCTGTTGTATAGACGATGCCCGGCGCGCCGTCGGCGTTCCAGGCATCACAGACAGCACGCTGATAAAGATGTTCCGCTGCGGAAATGTATATTTCCGGAACATCCGCGCCACCTTCTCCCTTATAGGCGGAAAATGCCCACTGAAGGATCAGCCTCGCCCACTCGATCCCGTGTCCCGGCGTTGCACCGTAGGGCTTGAAAGGATCATCAGGCTTTTCTTTCTGACAGTCAAGATCCGGTTTCCAGTCTTTGGTAAAATGTTCCGGTATCCGCCATTGATTCTCTTGCGCCCAGGCGATCACCCGGTCGATGATCCTTCCTGCCCGGTCCCGGTACATTTCATTTCCCAGCACATCTGCTGCCGCAAGGAATGCTTCCACCGTATGCATATTGGCATTCAGTCCGCGATAATCCGAAAGGACCTTAAAATCCGTATCCCAGGTATCTGCTGCCAGTCCTTCTTCTTCCTCCCAGAAATACCGGTCATAAACCTCCAGTGCTTCCTCCAGGAGCGCTCTTCCTTCTTCGACACCAGCAAGGCACGCAGAACTGGCTGCCAGGATCACGAAGGCATGTGCATAACACTGTTTATCCGGAAGGATCATACCGTCTGCTGCAATACCGGCATACCAGCCTCCGTTTTTCTTGTCTTTCAGTTCTGTACGGAGCCCCCGTATGGCAGCTTCAGCCAGTTCTTTGCTTCCCTGATATCCCAGCAGTTCTCCCATGCTGTATACATGCGCCATCCGGCAGGTGATCCAGGTTTCCCGGGGACGTTCTTTCCACGGCGTCCCGTCATCTCCCAGATAATAGGATGCCCCTCCGGGAGACGGAAACAGTTTCCCGAACCGCAGCAGATCTTCCCTAATCCTTTTCAGAAACGCTTTGTTCTCGTCTGTATCCAGCTGATATTTTCGATCCATGTTTACACCTGTTCTTTCTGTTTTTTGAAACATCTCATGATGCGCGTTATCTGCAAAATAATCGCGATTGTGTACGCCGATGACACAATTATTGAGATTGTGTACGCCGTGATATACGAAAAAAATGCTTGCGCGATAATATCACGTCGAAGTGACATAACATTATTCAATATTCGCACTTTATTCCCGAATTATATGAATATTTTTTGATCGTATCTGCCAATCTGTCAGAAACAGCGTACACAATCGAACTTTTTGTGTCATCTCCGTACATAATCGGACTTTTTACGCAATCATCATGAAACCTATCCTAAAATGTCTCTTCCAGGATCTTCACGATCGCAGAAAGGCCCTCCAGGTCCTCCTGCGAAAACCTGGAAAGGACAGGGCTGTCGATGTCCAGCACCCCTGCTACTTTTCCGTTCCGGTGGAACGGGATCACGATCTCGGAGCGGGAGGCGCTGTCACAGGCGATATGCCCGGCAAACTGATGAACATCTTCCACCAGAAGCGGCGTATCCTGCAATGCAGCGGTCCCGCAGACACCCTTTCCATAGGGGATCTCAATACAGGCGGTCTTGCCCTGAAACGGTCCCAGCACCAGCAGGTCCTGTTCTGTCAGATAAAAACCGGCCCAGTTGATCTCTTCCATGGTCTGATAAAGAAG
>R26__coassemble_895_pt1 | contig 16344 bp, 19 predicted proteins | sample R26__metabat2_high_PE_046 | metagenome-assembled genome bin R26
AATGATTATACTACAATTATCTTTTTCAACTCTACTTTTTGGGGGACGGAGCATAGCCTCATATTTGATGCAGTATCGCCCGGGGAATCATCTTGTTTCGGGGAAAAGATTCTGTTGACGAAACAAAACAAAGAATGTAGAATGCTATAGAAGTTAGCAAAAGCTAACCAAAAGCAATGCCGAAGTACTCATAATGAGATCCGTAAAACGCCTTGCGAAAGAGTACTGCGACAATGCATATCTGCCCAGGAAGTCATATAGAGGGGAACAACTATGTCATGGGGTTAGCTGCAGCTAATCATAATAGATAAGGAGGAAGCAGCACATATGAGTCTGTTCAGAAAGTATGTCAGCCAGACGAGAAAACCGGAGGGCTTCCTCGGAAAAATGATGCTGAGCGGAATGAATTCGGGCCATGCCAGGATGGCTGACTGGGGGTTTTTACATCTTCCGGTCATGAAGCCGGACAATGTCGTTGACCTGGGCTGCGGCGGCGGACACAATGCCGGAACGCTGTTGAAAAAGTATCCGGGTACGCATGTAACAGCCATCGATTATTCTGAACTCTCCGTTCAAAAAACATTGGCGTATAACCGCAGTGCCGTTGCGGAAGGCAGGTGCACCGTACAGCAAGGAGACGTGTCGGAGCTTTGTCTGCCGCCGGCTTCTTTTGATCTGGCAACGGCATTTGAAACAGTCTACTTCTGGCCGGGACTGGAGAAGTGCTTTTCTGAAGTGGCAAAAATGCTTAAGCATGGCGGGGTATTCCTGATCTGCAACGAATCGAACGGTCTGGACGAGACAGGCAGGAAATTCGAGAAGATCATTGACGGGATGCACTGTTATACGGCGGAGGAACTGAAAACAGCGCTGCGGAAAGCGGGGTTTTCGGAAGTGAAAAGTTACCAGCATCCATCGAAACCGTGGATCGCAGTGCTTGCCAGGAAATAAGAGGAATTGTTTATATGACAGACAAAGAATATAAGGAACTTTCCGTCAAAGAGTTTTCAAAGGCAGCGAAAGTATATGAGACAGATGAAGCAGGCGTATACAAAATGTGCAAAAAGGACTATCCGGATGTCCTGGCTGAATTGGAAAAAGAAGACTTCACGGATCTGCTGGACTGCGGATGCGGGACAGCGCCTATGATCACGCTCCTGCAGGATAAATATCCGGAAAAACATTATACAGGGATCGATCTGACCCCGGAGATGATCGAGGTGGCGAGAGCGAAAAAAATGCCGGGCGTAGAACTTGTTGTGGGGGACTGTGAAAACCTTCCTTTTCCGGACAACTCCTTTGATGCAGTGATCTGCTGCCAGAGTTTTCATCATTATCCCAACGTGCAGGATTTTTTCAACAGTGTTTGCAGAGTGCTGCGCCCGGGCGGACGGCTTATCCTCCGGGATATGACAGCAAAGACTGCGCCTGTAAGATGGTTCTTCAATCATATTGAATTGCCCCTTGTCAATCTTGCAGGTCACGGGGACGTCCGGGTGTATGGCACGGAAGAAGTCCGCAGGCTTTGCGCAAATGCAGGCCTTAAGATGGAGTCGGGAGAAAAACGAGGATTCTTCCGTCTGCATTGTGTGGCGAGAAAACCCGCTTAATTCCATTATGGCCGGCAGATACCGGCTGCAATGAACTGTGAATGGAGAGAAAGAAAGTATGTCCGAAGAAACCGTTATCAAACAATGTGCTCCGACCCTGGCAGGGATCAAGACAGGAAATCTGTTTTCCTGTACCTGCAGCAACCGGGAGGAACTGCAGGAGCAGATCCGGATCCTGAATAAGCGGTATGTGCCAAGAGGGCTGTGCCTGATCCCGCTGAAGTATTATGGAGACAAGGCGCTGTTGTATATGTACAGACCCAATGGCCTTCGCATTGATCTGGCGGACACTCTGGCCAGAGAGGTGCTGGAAGGAGAGGGGTATTCCTGTACAAACCCCAGGCAGTGCGTTGCGACGCTGGCCAGAAAGATGCGGTCAGAGGATCAATTTCCGCATGAAGTGGGATTGTTCCTCAGTTATCCGCCGGAGGATGTGAAAGGGTTTATCGACAACCGGGCGGAGAACTATAAAGATGCGGGCATGTGGAAAGTCTATGGAGATGTTGAAAACGCCCGGAAACTGTTTCGAAAGTTTAAAAAGTGCACAGATCTTTACTACAGAATGTGGAAAGCCGGGATGAGCATGGATAAGCTGGTTGTATGAATAGGTGACAGGGTGACAGAGGGACGGTTCTTTTGTCACACAAGGAAGTAAATTGATTCCGGAGGCGAGTTTTGGAAAAGGAACAATGGGAAGCAATTAAAAAGAAAGATAAGGATTATGATGGTTCTTTCGTTTATGTAAACCGGAAAACAGGGATCATCTGCAGGCCGTCCTGCAGAAAAAAAGAAACCTCTCCCCAGAACATCATTATTTTTGACACCGTGCAGGATGCAATCGAAGCAGGCTATCGCGCCTGTAAGATCTGTCATCCGGACCGGGACTGCTGGAAGGGTGCCAGACAGGAACTGACGGAAATGGCCTGCCAGATCCTGGAAGAGACTTATCTGCAGCCATATTCCCTGGATGTTCTTGCAGACAGCCTGCATATCAATAAACACTATTTGTTACGGACGTTCAAAACGATATTGGGTGAAACACCGCTCCAGTATCATAACCGGTACCGATGTGAGAAAGCAAAAGAGCTGTTAAAAAAGCCGGAACTGTCGATCGCCTATATCGCCAGGGAAACGGGATATAATTCTGCTTCCCATTTTTCCAGAGTGTTTGACAAAGTGGAAGGGTGTGCACCTTCCGAGTATCGGAAACAGTATTTTGAGGAGCTTGAAAGGGAATAAAGATCATGAATAAGGATACAAAAAACAAAGTCAGCCTGGTCCTGGGAGTATTGATCCTGGGAATTTCTGTTTTACTGACGATCGGGGTGAAAACGCTGTTCCATGCATGTGTACATGAAGATGGAACAGAAGCGGCGTGCTTTTGGGCCGGGCAGGGGATCTTCGTCTGCGCTGTGATCCAGAGTGTCACCGCTGTGCTCCTGGTGCTCTTCAAAAACAGGACCTCGCAGCTGGCATTATCGGTGGTCGTCATCTGCACCGGAATTATTACCGCTTTGATCCCGGGCGTGATCTTCAGACTCTGCATGATGCCTTCCATGCGGTGCAATGCGGTTATGAAGCCCTGGGTACTGGCCTGCGCGGTTGCGTCTGTTCTGATCAGTCTGGTCAATCTGATCGCTAACCGGAAACCGGACAGAGCGGGGGAGGGACGGTCATGACGAAAAGCCTGTCCTGTAAAAATCTGAAAAACAGACCCGGCAGAACGGCAGCTCTGGTGCTGCTGTCCGCATTTTTGTGCTTTGCTGCGCTGGCGGGTTCTTTATTTATCTCCGGATTAAAAAGCGGCCTGGATTCTCTGGAAAGCAGACTTGGCGCGGATATTATGGTGGTGCCTTATGAAGCGGCGACGAAAGGAAAATTGTCGGATATCATATTGCAGGGAAATCCGGGCTATTTCTATATGGACCAGTCTGTCGTGGAAAAACTGCGGGGTATTGACGGGGTAGACAAGCTGTCTACGCAATTTTACCTGGCGACCGCAAGCGCCAGCTGCTGCAGCGCTGCCGTGCAGGTGATCGGATTCAATCCGGAAACGGATTTTACGATCCAGCCCTGGATCAAAAGTTCTTACAAGGACGATCTGGGTTATATGGAGGTGCTGGTGGGCAATGACCTGAACGCTTTTCCCGGGGATATCCTCACCTTCTATGGCTCAGATGTAACGGTGGCAGCCAGGCTTGACAGGACGGGAACCTACTTGGATACAGCTGTATATGCAAATGAAGAAACGATCAGAACTCTGATTTCCGAAGCATATGAGAAGAAGATTTACGATTTCGGAGAGATTGATCCAAATGATGTGGTTTCCTGTGTCATGATCAATGTTGCAGAAGGCTATGTAGCAGAAGAGGTTCTCAATGATATCAATATTCATGTCAGAAAAGTGGAGGCAGTTCAGACATCAGCGCTTCTTTCAGATGTATCTTCTAAACTGAAAGGCATTTCTGCCGTGATCAGCTGGCTGATCGCCGCCATCTGGATCCTGTCGATCCTGATACTGGTTCTTTCCTTCCTTATGATCTCCAATGAGCGAAAGAAGGAATTTGCGATCCTTCGGTGCCTGGGAGCTTCCAGAAGCGTCCTGGCAGGGATCGTGATGAAAGAATCATTTCTGGTCAGCTGTCTGGGAAGCATTCTGGGAGCGGTATTTGCGGCAGCAGCAGTATGGATCCTGAGCGGCACGATCGAAACATCGCTTGGGCTGCCGTTTCTTTTACCATCTGCCGGCGGCATGATCGTACGGATATTATTGTCGATGGTTGTAACTGTTCTTGCCGGATCGCTTTCGGCAGCTGCCAGCGCACGGAAGATCAGCAGGATTGATACAGCTGTTATCATCAGAGGGGAGAACTGAAGACAATGAGACTTACAGCAGTAAATGTCGGTAAGGATTTTATACGAAACCGAAAGGATTCCAATATTCTGCACGCTGTAACCGGGGCCGCTCTGACTCTGGAGCCGGGAACGCTGACGGCGCTTTCCGGACCTTCCGGCAGCGGAAAGAGCACGCTCCTGAATATGATGGCAGGCCTGCTTCCGCCAACCACCGGACAGATCCTGCTGGACGATACAGATCTGTACAGTCTGGAGGATAAAAAACTCTCTCTCCTGAGAAACCGGCATCTGGGAGTGGTACCGCAGGGACAGACGGCGCTGCATACCCTTACCGTCCTGGAAAATGTAATGGTTCCTTATACTCTGTATTCCGGCCGGAAAAAAGAGGAATACGAGGAAATAAAACGGCGGGCAAAACAGCTTTTAAACCGGGCCGGCATCAGTGAGCTTGAAAATGAGATGCCGTCCGAACTGTCCGGCGGGGAGATCAGGCGGATGGCAGTGATCCGGGCAATGCTGATGGATCCGGAGATTATCCTTGCCGATGAACCGACAGGGGATCTTGATGAAGAAAACACCGCCATAGTTATGGAACTGCTGAAAGATCATGCCCGATCCGGAGGAGCAGTCTTTGTAGTTACCCACGACAGACAGGTCAGAGAGTATGCAGATACACTTCTTGAAATGACAAAAGGTGTTGTCAGTTAGCGAACACAAACAAGTCAATTCTGTGACAGAAATCCCAATCAGAAAGTCAATATCGTAAAACACATTCCGATGCAAACGAGTATAATAACCAACTGTCAGGTAGTTAGCAGAAACTAACTGGCAGAAAGGCCTGATTATGCTATTGGTAAATAAAGATAGATCTACACGTCTGAAGGCAGCAGCGGTTATCGCTGTTGTTTTTGCTGTCCTTGCTGTGTGGCATATTTCGAATATCACCACATGGGCGGCAGACGATTACGTGTATTACGAAACATGGGCGGAGTATCAGGAAGCAGGAAATACTGCGGGTACCTGGAATGAGAAGGCAGATGTGATCGAGGGCGTGCTGAACTACGCCGTCACTTTGTTTGAGGAGGGCAAGCTCACCAAGGACGACGGATCGCCCAACGCCTATGACGTAGTAAATAAAGGCGGATATTATGGCTACTATGAAACCACTGGATTTGAACGGGCAACGAATGGCTTTTCAGGTTCAAGAGTGTCCCAGATCGAACTTCAGTTTAAAGCCTGCCGGCAGATCGCGAAAAAAGGCGGTTCCCTGGAAGATTTTAAAAATGAGATCGCAACCCTGGCCCAGTGGCTCCATGAAGACGCCAATACATTAGACGGCGTATCGACAGATACGCAAAACAGCACGGAAAATGATTCTTCCGGTGCTTCCGCAGACGCATTGGCCTGGTCCTCCAGCTTCCTGATCATACTCAGGGAAGGCTTTGAGGCGATCCTGATCGTCGGCGCCATTGTTGCATACCTGAAGGTGTCTGCAGGGGATGACAAAAAGGAAAAAGCCAGAAAAGCACGTCCGGTCTACATAGGAGCAATTGCCGGTATCGTGGCCAGCTTCCTGTTGGCGTGGCTGTTGAACGCGGTCAAACTGGCCAATACAGCTTCCCAGGAAGTGATCGAAGGCGTTACCGCTCTGATCGCGGTCTGTGTCCTTTATTATGTGGCCAACTGGATGCTTTCCAAATCGGAAACAGACGCCTGGACAGGATATATCAAAAAGAAAGCGGCGGGATCTTCGGAACGGGGAAGCATGATGGCGCTGGCCTTCACCGCATTCCTGGCGGTTTTCCGGGAAGGCGCAGAAGTCGTGCTGTTTTACCAGCCCTTACTGGGAAGAGGACGTGACGCCAGCGTATGGTCCGGATTTATCGTTGGATGCATCTGTCTGGTGATCGTCTGGCTGATCATTCACTTCCTGAGCGTAAAGATCCCCATCAAGCCGTTCTTTACCGCAACCAGCGTTCTGATGTTCATTATGTCGATCGCTTTCCTCGGCGCAGGCATCAAGGAACTGATCGAGGGCGATGTGATCAGCGCTACATCACCGGCATGGCTGCAATGGATACCGTACACGGACTTCCTGGATATGCTGGGCATTTATCCGGTCCTGGAAACGCTTATCCCGCAGTTTGTGCTCCTTGTAGTTACCATTGTCATTTTTGTGATCGTAACGAAGAAAAACCGTGTGATCCATGAAGAAGCAGAGGCAAGGAGAGCAGAAGAAAAAGCACTGCAGGAAGCCAGGGAAAAACAGGAGCGGGAAGCGGAGCTGACGGAATTTATTACCGGCGTGGTAAACCGCATCCTGGCAGAAAAAGGTCTTGCCAAAGTGGTGCCGGAACAAAAGAAATCCAATCGTTAATTATCTGAAATTGTTTCAGTAATTAAAATATAAAACAATATGGAGGAAAACATGAAAAAGATTTTAGCATTCATTCTTGCAGCAACTGTAGCAGTATTCAGCTTTGCAGGTTTTGCAATGGCAGCAGATGATCAGGCAGCCGGATTTACCGAGATCCCGATCTTTGAAGATGAGGAACTGGCATTCATCAACCTGAGCGCTGTTTATTTCCAGCCGGTCCCGATGGCTCCGGGTCAGGAAAGCATCGAAGACTTTGACCTTCATCTGGAAGCTGACATCGCCGCTCTGGAAAACGATCTGGGTTATGGCGTAGGAGACTGGGTACCGTATCTTACCGTTGATTACAAAGTTGTTGGTTCTAACGGCGAAGTTGCAGCAGAAGGTTCTTTCATGCCGATGGCAGCATCAGACGGCCCGCACTATGGAGCCAACATTAAACTTCCGGAAGCAGATACCTACTCGATCACCTTTACCATCCACAGCCCGGCTGAAAACGGATATCTGATCCACTCGGATGCAGAAACCGGCCCGGGAGGAATCCTGGAAGATGTCTTCGGCGAAGGCAACCTGGAATACACCTTTGAAGGATGGGATTACATTCCTCAGGAGTGGTAAAAAGTATCAAACATAGTATTTACATAAAGTATTCCTTTGAGAGCTGTGGCGGAGCGTTCTGCATCCCGCCACAGCAATCATGTTGTAATTAGAGAAAGAGGATAACCGTGCTTAAATATCTGGTAGATTCGTCCATTCAGCTCGTTGTCATGATGATCCTGGTGGGGATGATACTTGGGTTTGTAAAAAATGTTTTCGGAGAAAAGACCGGAAACCTTATGAAGATCAGTGTGCTGACCGGGTTTGTCTGCGCAGTCTTAATGGCTGTCATGAAAACGGCAACCAATAAGATCGATACAGGAAGCTGGAACCTTGGGATTTATTACTGTTCCTTTGGCGCTTTCGTGCTCTTTTTGCTTTCCATGCTGATCTTCCGCAGGAAACAGAATATTCGAGGACTCCTTTCCTGCATATTTCTCGGGATCGTTACGGTGGTACAGATGGTATATGCCCTGGCAGACTTTTTTGTTTATCCGCATACGATCATGCTGACAGAAGATTCGCTGCTTTCCACGAACTTTCTGACAAAAATGTCCGGCGCTCTGGCAGGATTGGTGATCACGCTGATCATCGGTTTTGCCGCCAATGCGGTTGCGAGGTTTCTGAAAAGATCAGCAGCTCTGTTCTTTTTGTGTCTTGTACTGCTCGTGACGTCTTTTAAACAGCTTTCAACCTCCGTCAGTACCCTTCTGACCAGAAGGATCATACCCAGTAACCATACGCTGTTTCAGATCGCCAAGTTTTCTTCCAATCACAGTCATTTCTTCATATATGTAACCCTGGGCGTTCTGTTCGCAGCTTCTGTTTTTCTGCTCATTCACAATTTTCATGAGAAAGAGCCATACAGCAATCCTGCACAGCACAGGAAGATCATCTTCCGGCATCGGAAGATACAAAGATGGTGCGCTGCAGCGATCATTGGAGTCGCGGTCATGACCGCTTTAATGACGGTCATTTACCAGGTCGCCTATCAGAAAGTGGAATTATCGCCCATCGAGGAATGTACAGTAGAGAATGATGCACTGGTCATTCCGTTTGAAATGGTGGATGACGGACATCTGCACCGGTTTGGTTATGAAACAGAAAGCGGAACGGTCATTCGCGTCATCGTGATCAAAAAACCCAATTCCTCTTCCTACGGGATCGGACTGGATGCCTGCGATATCTGCGGAGAAACCGGGTACTACGAGAAGGATGGACAGGTGGTATGCAACCTCTGCGATGTGGTGATGAACATCAACACCATCGGATTTAAAGGCGGCTGCAATCCCATTGTCATAGACTATCGCATCGACAATGGAAAAATCGTGATTCCGACAGAAGGACTGCTGGAATATGAATCGGAGTTTAAATAATCATGTTTATCAGAATGATTTTCGGAACCTTGTTCCGGCAATGGAAAAAAATGCTGATGATCGCCTTTACCATTGCTCTGGGAGCGTCCCTGTGTACAGCCATGCTCAGTGTCGTTCTGGATGTAAAGGATAAGGTCAATCAGGAACTGAAAGCATATGGGGCGAATATTACGGTCGTGCCGAAACAGGCGTCGATCTTGAACGATCTTTATGAAGTGGAAGGCGAGACTTCTTCGGATGTTTATCTGAAAGAAGAGGAGCTGGGCAATATCAAAACCATTTTCTGGGCGTTTAATATCGTTGACTTCGCTCCGTTTGTGCAGACGACCGCTCAGCTTGACAGCGGCGATGAGGTACAGGTCACGGGAAGCTGGTTCAATCACCATATCTCTCTTCCCACCGGGGAAGAACTGGATGCGGGAATGAACAGCCTTCGCAGCTGGTGGGATATTACGGACGGCAGCTGGATCGACGAGTCGGAAATGGATGCAGCGTCCATTATGATCGGCGATGCCCTGGCGGAAAAAGAGGGATGGAATGTCGGAGATTCAGTCCATCTCACCGGGCGGTCAGGAGAAGGAACGTATATTGTGGCCGGGATCTTCAATGCCGGAGGCGATGAAGACGGTCATATCTATATGCAATTGGATGAAGCCCAGGCCCTGTCCGGCCTGGACGGATGCGTCAACAGTATTGAGGTCAGCGCGCTTACGACTCCGGATAATGAATTGGCGGTGAAGGCTGCCAAAGATCCAAGCTCTTTAACGATCGCGCAATATGAGACCTGGTACTGCACGGCCTATGTCAGTTCGATCTGCTATCAGATCCAGGAGGTGATCACCGATTCTGTTGCCAATGCAGTCAGACAGGTGGCGGAGTCAGAAGGAGCAATCCTGGATAAGACGCAGCTGCTGATGATCCTGATCACGATCCTGGCCATGGTTGGATCCGCGCTGGGTATCTGCAATCTGGTAACTGCCAGTGTCATGGAACGAAGCCGGGAGCTGGGGCTTGTGAAAGCCCTCGGCGCTTACAACCGGTCTGTCATGGCTCCGGTGCTGACGGAGATCCTGATTACCGCCATTGTGGGCGGGATCGCGGGATTCTTTGCCGGGATCGGATTTGCGCAGATCATCGGTCACAGTGTGTTTGGTTCTTCGATCGAGATCCGTCCGATGCTGATCCCGATCGTGACGATCCTGGTATTACTGGTCACATTTGCCGGATGCATTCCTGCTCTCAGAACGATATTGAAACTGGAACCGACAGTGGTTCTGCACGGAGGTTGAGAATAATACGATGACAAAGAGAAAAATGTTTTACCGTATGGTCACAGCCTCATTGATGAGAAGAAGATCGCGTATGCTGATCGCTTTACTGGCTGTAGCCATTGGAGCTACCATCCTGTCCGGCCTGATGACGATCTATTTTGATGTCCCGAGACAGATGGGCGCGCAGTTTCGTAATTATGGGGCGAATATGATCTTTACGCCGGCAGAGGAGTTCTTTTCCAAAGAAGAACTGGAAGAAGGACTTGCGCTGATCGATGAGCAGGAACTGATCGGGGCGACTCCGTTTCGTTATGAATCGGTCCGGATCCATGAGCAGCCGCTGCTTGCGGCAGGAACGGATATGGAGAGTATCACAAAGACCAGTCCTTACTGGTCCGTAGACGGAGAGTGGCCGGCTGTGTCCAGACAGATCATGGTTGGCAAAAATATTGCAGAAAAGCTGAACCTGAAAGCAGGGGACACGGTGACGGTCAACTACACCCCGGAAACAGCCGGATCCGATTCGTCCGATGCATCTGAGGAAGCGGAAGAAGAGATCGTTCTGGATAACTGGATCGACTGCAAGGTAACCGCGATCCTGAACACGGGAGGATCCGAAGAAGACTATGTATATCTTCTGATGGAGGATCTGGAGGAACTGACACAGATCCCGGACAGGATCGATCTTGCAGAGGTCAGTGTTTCCGCTTCCGCAGAAAAGCTGAATTCTTACCTGGATTCGATCGAAGCGGCTGATATCGGCCTTCGGTCAGAACTGGTGAAAAGAGTCACCGCTTCTGAAACCTCCGTACTTTCCAAACTGCAGGCACTGGTGCTGCTTGTCACCGTGATCGTCCTGGCACTCACCATGATCTGTGTGGCGACAACGATGACCGCGGTGGTTACAGAACGCCGCCAGGAGATCGGCCTTCGGAAAGCGATCGGAGCTTCGGATGCCAGTATCATGAAGGAGTTTATGGGCGAAAGTCTTCTGCTGGGGGCGATCGGAGGTATCCTGGGAGCGATTGTAGGGTTTGTATTTGCCCAGGTCGTAAGTGTCAATGTATTTGGAAGCTCTATTTTCTTTCGGCCGCTGCTTGCGATCATTACGATCATCGTATCGGTACTGATCACAGCAGTCACCTGCGTGCTCCCGATCCGGAGCGCGACCAGAGTGGATCCCGCATTAGTACTAAAAGGAGAATAAATCATGAGTCTGTTGGAACTGAAACATGTTTATAAAATCTATGGCGATCTGCATGCGCTGGATGATGTGAGCCTGAACGTGGAAAAAGGAGAATGGGTTTCCATTATGGGGCCTTCCGGCTCCGGCAAGAGTACCTTGATGAATATCATAGGATGCATGGATAAGCCGTCAAAAGGCGAAGTGCTTCTGGATGGCGTGGATATCGCAAAGGAAAGCGCCAGGAACCTGACGCTGATCCGGAGGGACAAGATCGGCCTGATCTTCCAGCAATTTCACCTGGTGAATTATCTGACCGCGCTGGAAAATGTCATGCTCGCCCAGTATTACCACAGTGTGCCGGACAAGGAGGAAGCCATGCAAGCCCTGGAAAGGGTAGGACTGGCTGACCGCGCGAAGCATCTGCCGTCCCAGCTGTCCGGCGGGGAGCAGCAAAGAGTCTGTGTTGCCCGGGCGCTGATCAATTATCCGGAGATCATTCTTGCCGATGAACCCACCGGCAATCTGGATGATAAAAATGAAGAGATCGTGGTGGACCTGTTTCATCAGCTGCATGCAGAAGGGACCACCCTGATCGTCGTTACCCATGACCCGGAAGTAGCGGAAGTGGCACAGAGAACGGTAGTACTGCGTCATGGGAGACTGGAAAAAGAAGTGATCAATGAGCACTTTACGGGAACCATGAAGCATTAGAATGGAGAATGATATGAAAAAGGGATTGGAAAAGCATTGGAAAAAAGCGGCGGCGATCGGTGCCATTGGCATTTCCTGTGTGATGGTGTTGGCAGGATGCGGTTCGGGTACGAAGACAGCGGTCTATAAGGACGGGACTTATACCGCCACCAGTTCTGTCTATACCAATGACGACGGTTCGGAAGACGGCAACGGATACGGTACGGTGACGCTGACGATCAAAGACGGAAAGATCGCGGATTGCTCCTACCAGACCTTTGAAGTTGACGGCACGTTAAAAGACGAAGACTACGGCAAACAAAACGGCGAGATCGCCAACCGGGATTATTACAGCAAAGCCCAGAAAGCCGTGGCCGCATGTGATGAATATGCGAAACTCCTGGTTGCCAATGAAGGCCTGGATGGTCTGGACGCCATCAGCGGAGCGACGGTCAATTACAATGAATTCAAGGAAGCGGTACAGCTTGCACTGGAGGAAGCTTCCGCAAAATAATATGGAGAAAGCAGGAAAAGCAGCCGTCAATATCATAACACATATCGGGATCGTGATCGGAAGCATCCTGCTTTTGTTGGGCGTCCCGATCATGCTGACAGGCAGGGTGTCTTTCCTCCTGGGAAATGAACCGGATGCCGTTTCCAGCGCTTCTGTGATCCTGGAAAAGCCTTCCGGGAAATACTATGTGCTGGTCAATAAAGCTCTCCACAGCGATGAGGAGAAGCTTCAGGACTGGGTCACATTCTTCAGCGGTGGGGATATCCTGTATATCTTTGAAGACATTGCGTGCTCCGTGGCTGCCTCTGATGCAGGAGGGATCGACATGGCCAGCAGTTTTCGCTCCAGACTTCCGGAACATCAGATGCAGATCAAAAGGGAGGATGCCGCCTTGCTGGCATCCCGCGCGGATCACGGATTATATGATGTGATGATACTGTCCCGGGAATGCGCGGATCAATATGGGATTTCGACGGATGTGTCAGAGCAGAAGGAAGTCATTGAGGTCTTTGTGGAAAATGAGACAGAAGCAGGGGGGCAGTCATGAGAAAGATCAATGCCATACTCGGACCTTTGATGATCGTATTTTTACTGATCCATATCATCAGCGGCGCGTTTCAGCTGTATGGCCTGATCCCGGGCGGATCCGTGATCCGTTCTGTCCTGTCCTGGATCCTGCTTTTTCTGGTCGCGGTGCATGCGGTTCTTGGCGTTGTCCTGACAGTGACGACGCTTCGGGACTGCCGCAGAGCCGGCGTCTCATACGTTCGGAATAATCAGAGATTCTGGATTGCCAGGTTCAGCGGTTTTGCCATGCTTCTTCTGATCGTATGGCATCTTCTGGTGTTTGCTTTTTCGTCCGGCGAAATATTCCGGCTTCATGCATTCGGATGGATGCAGATGGCAGGACATATCCTGCTCGTGCTGGTCCTTATGCTGCATCTGACAGCGAATATACGGCCGCTGTTTATAGCCCTTGGGATCGCTGAACGCCGGTATATCAAAGATATCCTCATTGTATTGTCCATTGTCATGCTGGTATGTGCAGCCGCTTTTGTTGTTTATTATCTCAGGTGGAACATCTTATGGAGGTATGGAAGTTGAGCGGTCACACCATTCAGGCCAATATAGCGGGAGCCGGCCTGGCAGGCCTTTCGGCAGCCATCACACTGGCCCGCAGCGGCATTGCATGCCGCCTGATCTCCATGCTTCCATCGGAACGGGCGCAGTCTGTCCTGGCGGAAGGAGGGATCAACGGAGCGCTCAATACCATGGGAGAAGACGACAGCCCGGCAAGGCATTTTGAAGATACCATGAAAGCGGGCGGATACATCGCAGATGCAGATGCTGTGAGGGATCTTGCCGACCACGCTCCGCAGATCCTTTTGGAACTGAAGAGGATGGGAGCCGCCTTTAATCTTCAGGATGAGACGATCCAGCTGCGCAATTTCGGCGGACAGAAGAAAAAGCGAACTGCCTATGCCAGAAGCAGCACCGGAAAGATCCTTATGACAACACTGATCGATGAGGCAAGAAAGTACGAAGCGGCCGGTCTGATCGTGCGATCCAGTCATCATGAGCTGACGGACCTGCTGATCAGGGACGGAAGATGTCTGGGACTGGTGATAAGGGACCTCTATACGGACCAGCCGGAACTGATGTATGGACCGGTGATCCTGGCGACCGGAGGATTGAGCGGATTCTTTCCTTATATGACGACCGGTAGCGTGACCAACACAGGAAATGCTTCTGCACTGGCATTTGCCAGAGGGGTCCGGTTCAATAATCTGGAGATGATCCAATACCATCCGACGACGTTCAGCATTGCCGGAAAACGCTGCCTGATCAGTGAAGCTGCAAGAGGAGAAGGCGGGCGATTGTTTGCATTCCGGGATGGGAAGCCCTGGTATTTTATGGAAGAGCGCTATCCGGAGCTGGGCAATCTGATGCCGAGGGATGTTGTATCCAGGGAAATCTTCTATGTGACCCATTACAAGGAACCCGGGACACAGACATGGGAACTTGAGCCCGGCAGCTCCTCTGCCTTTCTGGATCTGCGGCATCTGGATAAAAGTGTCTGGACAAAAAAGCTTCCGGATCTTCGGGAAGAGATCCTGCACTATGTAGGCATCGATCCGGCAAAGGAACCGGTTCCGGTGGAACCGGGGATCCATTATTTTATGGGTGGGATCGACGTGGATCGGGAGCATCAGACCAATATCCGGGGACTGTTTGCTGCCGGGGAATGCTGCAGCCAGTACCATGGAGCCAACAGACGGGGCGGAAACTCGACGATGGCGGCTATTTATGGAGGAAAAGTGGCGGCAAAGAGTCTTGCGGCACAGCTGAGCCGGTATCCGGAAACGAAGGATCAGATCAGACAACAGGTTGGAAATATCGGCGAAGCATGTGGGTTTCAGACAGGAAATGTGTATGTATCGGAATTAAGCCTTCAGATCCGGGATATATTACTTCCCGCAATGGGGATCATACGCAATGAAGAGACGCTGCTGGCAGCCCTAGATCGTTTGCAGAAGCTTTTCGAAAAGGATTCATTTACTTTTCCGGAGAAAAACCGGTTCCTTCTGGCAGAAGCCATGCTGAAGTCCGCTCTTTATCGAAAGGAAAGCCGGGGGGCCCATTTTCGGGAGGATCATCCGGAACAGGATGCATGTTTCAAAGGAAAAACAATCTCCTGTTTTGATCCCGGAGAGAAACAGGTAAGTGTTGGGATACAGTTAGTCGGCAATGGAAATAGTATTTGATATTCTGCGAAGAAAACATAAAGAGGATCAGCCTTATCGTCAGAGAATCCCTTTTTTCACTGACGATGAGAACGAAACCGTAGCAACGGCACTGCTGAAGATCAACCGTCAGCCTGGTTATACAGATGAACGGGGCAATGTGATCGAAGCGATATCCTGGGAAGCCGGATGCCTGCAGAAAAAATGCGGGGCATGCGCCATGCTGATCGATCACCAGCCGGCACTGGCATGCGATTTCTTCCTGAAAGAAGCGGTATCAAAGAAAAAAAGAGAGATCACGCTGGAACCGCTGAGCAAGTTTCCTGTGATAAAGGATCTGGTTACAGACCGTTCGGTCCTGTTTGAAAACTTAAAAACGCTCCGCGTCTGGAGCGGAGAACAGGCGGAGATCAAAGAGAAAGATCTGGACCTCTCATATGACGCATCACGGTGTCTGCAGTGCGGCTGTTGTCTGGAGGTATGTCCCAATTACAGCCCCGGCAATGCCTTTTTCGGTGCCGCCGGATATGCGCCGCAGGCCAGACTGATCTCGACTTATACAGAGGAAGAGCAGAAAAGACTCAGGCAGTTGTATCAGAAACATATCTATAATGGCTGTGGGAAAGCATTATCCTGCATGAAAGTCTGTCCGGCAAAGATCGATCTTGATCATCTGCTCAGCAGATCCAATGCGATCTCTGTCTGGCGGCGGTAAAGAAACGGAGGAAAAGAATGGCACTTCAGGAATCAGGAGAAATGTATCTGGAGACGATATTGATCCTTTCGAAGCAGTATTACACAGTGAGAGCGATCGATATTGTACGATATATGGGCTTTTCCAAAGCTTCCGTAAGCCGCGCGCTTGCCAGGCTTCGTGACGATGGTCTGATCAGCACCGATGATTACGGACATATATCCTGCACGGAAAAGGGCGTAGAAGTCGCTGAAAAAATATACAGAAAGCGCTTAATGCTGAAAGAATTTTTTATACGGATCGGGGTTGATGAAGAAACCGCAGCAGCGGATGCATGCAGGATAGAACATGTGATAAGCGATAAAACATTTGATGCAATAAACAGGCTCGGCAGTCAGGAAGCGTGATCAGCGCAGAAGCTGCTGATGACAG
>R26__coassemble_908_pt1 | contig 16148 bp, 18 predicted proteins | sample R26__metabat2_high_PE_046 | metagenome-assembled genome bin R26
CTATCAGTTCCATCCCGAAGCACAAAAAGACTGTTGAAGCACTGGGACTGCATAAACTTCACCAGACAAAAGAGCTTCCGGACAACGAAGCTGTAAGAGGAATGATCTGGCACGTGAGACACTTAGTAAAGGTTGAAGAGGCCTAAGGAACCAAAAGGAGGTCCATACAATGAATTTATCTACATTAAGACCTGCAGAAGGATCCGTACACAATGACAATTTCCGCAGAGGAAGAGGTCACGGTTCAGGAAACGGCAAGACTGCAGGAAAAGGACATAAAGGACAGAAGGCACGTTCTGGACGCCCGCGTATCGGTTTCGAAGGCGGTCAGATGCCATTATACAGAAGACTCCCCAAGAGAGGCTTCACGAACAGAAATACCAAAGATGTTGTTGCAGTGGATATTGCTGCACTCAATAGATTTGAAGACGGCGCAGAAGTTACCGTGGAAAGCCTGATGGATCTCGGGATCGTCAAGAACCCGAAGGACGGTGTGAAGATCATCGGTAATGCAGAGCTGACAAAGAAACTTACTGTTAAAGTCGTGACCAGCGAAGGCGCCAAAGCAAAGATTGAAGCAGCAGGCGGTACATGTGAGGTAGAATAATGTTCAAGACAATCGGACAGGCATTTAAGATTAAAGATATCCGTGACAGGCTGATCTATACTATCATAATGCTCGTTATTGTAAGAATCGGCTGCCAGCTTCCCCTTCCGGGAACGGATTCCGGCGTGATCAAAGAAGTGCTGGGAAGCTTAGCAGCAGGCGGATTTGGATTCTTTGATGCCCTTACAGGCTCATCCTTCAGTTCCATGTCCATATTCGCGCTTAACATTACAGTATATATTACTGCATCCATTATCATTCAGCTCCTGACGATCGCATTTCCGAAACTGGAGGAACTGCAGAAAGAAGGAGAAGACGGAAGACAGAAAATTGCAAACATCACCCGTTATCTGACAGTAGGACTTGCACTGCTTGAAAGTACGGCAATGACGATCGGATTCGGACGTCAGGGCGTATTCGGAAGCAGAACAGCACCCACCTATACCTGGACGATCATCAGCAATATTCTGATCCTTACCGCAGGTGCAGTGCTCATTATGTGGATGGGCGAGCAGATCACCGAACGTGGTATCGGAAATGGTATTTCCATTATCCTTTTGATCAATATCGTATCCACCATGCCCAATGACTTTGCGTCCCTGTATCAGCAGTTTGTAGCAGGCGCAAGCTCAGTCGGTATGGCGGTCGTGGCAGTGATCGTGATCATTGCACTGGTAATAGCAGTTGTTGCATTTATCGTATACCTGCAGGATGGTGAAAGAAGGATCGCGGTCCAGTATTCCCAGAAAATGCAGGGCAGAAGAAGATACGGCGGACAGTCTTCTCATATTCCGCTGAAGGTTAACACCGCAGGCGTTATCCCGATCATCTTTGCAGCATCCCTGTTCCAGTTCCCCGTACTGATCGCAAACTTTGCGACAGGCGGACAGTCACCGGAATGGACCCATTACTTCTCATCCAGCTACTGGTTCCGGCCGCAGGCGATGAAGTATACACTGGGATTCATCCTGTATGTTGCCCTGATCATCTTCTTTGCATACTTCTATACACAGATTACCTTTAATCCGATGGAAGTAGCAAACAACATCAAGAAACAGGGCGGTTTTGTACCGGGTATCAGACCCGGAAAGCCGACAGAGGAATATTTCGCCAAGATCCTGAAATATCTCATCTTTATCGGCGCGGTAGGACTGATCATCGTTGCATTGGTCCCGATGCTGGTTTCCGGCATTTTCAATGCATCGCTGTCCTTCGCCGGAACGTCACTGATCATCGTTGTAGGTGTTATCCTTGAAACAGCCAAGAAGATCGAATCCATGATGATCGTTCGTAACTATTCAGGATTCCTGGCGAAAGAGTGAGGTGCGGCATGAAGATTGTTATGTTAGGAGGTCCGGGTGCCGGCAAAGGCACCCAGGCCAAGATCATTGCAGAGAGGTACAGCATCCCGCATATCTCCACCGGTGATATTTTCAGAGCCAATATCAAAGAAGGGACTGAGCTTGGTAAGAAAGCAAAGACCTATATGGATCAGGGAGGTCTGGTACCGGATGAGCTGGTTGTTGACCTGGTAGCAGACCGGCTGACCTGGGAAGATGCAAAGGAAGGATTCGTCCTGGACGGATTTCCGAGAACCATTCCTCAGGCCGAAGCCCTGACAAAAGCCCTGAAAGAGATGGGAACGGAACTTGACTATGCCATCGACATTGAAGTTCCGGACCAGAACATCATTGAAAGAATGGGCGGAAGAAGAGCCTGTGTATCCTGCGGTGCGACTTATCACCTGGTCAATATCCCGCCGAAAACAGAAGGCAAGTGCGACAAATGCGGAAGCGACCTGATCTTACGGGACGACGACAAGCCGGAGACCGTTAAGAAGAGACTGGATGTCTATCATGAGCAGACCCAGCCACTGATCGAATACTACCAGGAGCTGGGGCTCCTTCGGGAAGTCGACGGAACGGTCCAGATGAATGAAGTATTTGACGCGATCGCAGCAATATTAGGAGCGTAATTGATATGCCTGGAGTTACCGTAAAAAGTCACAGGGAAATAGAGCTGATGAGGGAGGCCGGAAAACTTCTGGCAGAAGTACACAACAAGCTGGCGGAAGAGGTCTCTCCCGGAATCTCTACCTGGGATCTGGATAAGATCGGAGAAGAACTGATCAGAAAGACAGGTTCTGTTCCTTCCTTCCTGAACTATGAAGGATATCCTGCATCGGTGTGTGTATCTATCAATGATGAGGTAGTGCACGGTATCCCGAAAAAGGACAGGATCATAAAGGACGGAGATATTGTCAGTCTTGATATAGGACTGATCCACAAAGGATATCAGAGCGATGCGGCAAGAACCCATGCCGTAGGCAATGTATCGAAGGAGGCACTTGATCTGATCGAAGTAACCAGACAGAGTTTCTTTGAAGGGATCAAATTTGCCAAAGCAGGCAATCATTTACATGATATCTCCAATGCCATCGGATACTACTGTATCGAAAGAGGCTACGGAGTCGTAAGAGATCTGGTTGGCCACGGGATTGGCCAGGAATTGCATGAATCACCACAGATTCCTAATTATCCTCAGAAGAGAAAAGGAATTCTGCTCATGGCAGGGATGACACTCGCCATCGAGCCCATGATCAATATCGGACGGGGGGATGTGCTGTTCAGCGACGATGGCTGGACATGTACAACGGAAGACGGAAGTCTTTCGGCCCACTATGAAAACACCATATTGATCACAGACGGTGAACCCGAGATTTTATCACTATAAGGAGGTAGTATGTCAAAGGCAGATGTAATTGAACTTGAAGGAAAAGTAATCGAAAAATTACCAAATGCCATGTTCCAGGTGGAACTGGAAAACGGGCATGTTGTGCTGGCACACATTTCAGGCAAACTGCGTATGAACTATATCAGAATATTACCCGGTGATAAAGTTACGTTAGAGATGTCACCCTATGATCTGACCAAGGGCAGGATCATCTGGAGAGACAAATAGGAATACTTTTTAAGAAAGGAGAGTTTGACGTGAAGGTAAGAGCATCAGTTAAACCAATTTGTGAAAAGTGCAAAGTTATCAAAAGAAAAGGTAAGATCAGAATCATCTGTGAGAACCCAAAGCATAAACAGGTTCAGGGTTAATTACCTGAAAAGATTAATGGAGGTAGAATAAATGGCTCGTATTTCCGGAGTTGATTTACCAAAAGACAAACGTATCGAGATCGGATTAACTTACATTTACGGTATCGGCAGAACATCCGCAACCAGGATCGTTGCCGCTGCAGGTGTTAATCCCGACACTCGTGTGAAAGATCTTACTGATGAAGAAGTAAGAAAGCTTTCCGCAGTCATCGAAGAAGGTTACGAAGTTGAAGGTGAATTAAGAAGAGATGTTGCTTTGAATATCAAGCGACTTCAGGAGATTGGATGCTACAGAGGCATCCGTCATCGTAAGGGCCTTCCTGTTCGCGGGCAGAACACAAAGAACAATGCCAGAACACGTAAGGGACCGAAGAGAACTGTTGCAAACAAGAAGAAATAATTCATAGTAACCCTATCCGGAATTCGAGATGAATATAAACCGGAACGGGGACCCATCATAAGGGAGGTTAGTTTAGAAAATGGCAGCAAAAAAAGTTACGAAAAAAGTGACCAAAAAGCGCGTTAAGAAGAACGTTGAACGGGGACAGGCCCACATTCAGTCATCCTTTAACAATACGATCGTTACGTTAACCGATACTGAAGGTAATGCCCTTTCATGGGCTAGTGCGGGCGGTCTTGGATTTAGAGGTTCAAGGAAATCTACACCTTATGCAGCTCAGATGGCAGCTGAAACTGCTACTAAAGCAGCTTTAGTACACGGACTCAAATACGTTGAAGTATTCGTAAAAGGCCCTGGCTCAGGAAGAGAAGCAGCGATCCGCGCACTGGAGGCTAATGGGCTTCATGTAACAAGTATTAGTGATGTGACGCCGGTTCCGCATAACGGATGCCGTCCGCCGAAACGTAGAAGAGTCTGATTGGAGGTGCGTAGAAAATGGCAGTTAATAGAGTTCCTGTTCTTAAAAGATGCAGATCACTTGGATTGGATCCAATTTATTTAGGAATCGATAAAAAATCAACGAGAGGCGCCGCAAACGGCAGACGCCCCGGCAAAAAGAGTGAATACGGCCTTCAGTTAAGAGAAAAGCAGAAAGCTAAATTCATCTACGGTGTATTAGAGAAACCGTTCAAGAACTATTACCTTAAGGCAAAACAGATGAAAGGCCAGACAGGTGAAAACCTGATGATGATCCTTGAGACAAGACTTGACAATGTCCTGTTCCGTGCAGGCTTTGCAAGGACCAGACAGGAAGCACGTCAGATCGTTGACCACAAGCAGCTGCTTGTCAATGGCAAAGGCGTCAATATCCCGTCCTACAGGATCAAGGCAGGAGATGTGATCGAAGTAAAGGAAAAATGCAAGGAATCCGTAAGATATAAAGATATCCTTGAAGTAACAGGCGGCAGATTAGTGCCTGCATGGATGACTTCCGATCAGGAGAATCTCAAAGTTACCATTAATTCTTTACCGAGAAGAGAAGAAATCGATGTTCCTGTTGATGAGATGCTCATCGTCGAGTTGTACTCTAAGTAAAGAAAAACACAAGGAGGGCCCATGTTCGAATTTGAAAAGCCAAATATTGAGGTTTGTGAAATATCAGAAGATAAGAAATATGGCAGATTCACTTTAGAGCCTTTGGAAAGAGGCTACGGGACAACTCTTGGAAATTCTTTAAGAAGGATTATGCTTTCTTCCTTGCCTGGCTGTGCAGTAAGCCAGATCAAGATCGCAGGCGTGCTGCATGAGTTCACAACGATCCCCGGCGTCAAGGAAGACGTGACTGAGATCGTCATGAACGTCAAGGACCTTGCGATCAGAAACAACAGCAAGACCGATGAAGCCAAGATCGCTTATATCGATTTTTCAGGCGAAGGCATTGTAACAGCAGCAGATATCCAGGTGGATCAGGATATTGAGATCATCAATCCGGACCTGGTCATTGCAACGCTGGACAATGCAGACAGCAAGTTTTACATGGAACTGACCATCACCAAGGGAAGAGGCTATGTAAGTGCTGAAAAGAATGCTATGGAGAACTCCGCTGTCGGCGTGATCCCGGTAGACTCCATCTATACACCGGTGGAAAGAGTCAATATCCAGATCGAGAACACCCGTGTAGGACAGATCACCGACTATGACAAGCTGACCGTGGAAGTATTTACAAACGGTGCGATCGCTCCGGATGAAGCGATCAGCCTGGCGGCAAAAGTACTCTCTGAGCATTTAAGCCTGTTTATCAATCTTTCCGAAAACGCCAAGACAGCAGAAGTCATGGTGGAAAAAGAAGATGATAACAAAGAGAAAGTGCTTGAACTGAACATTGATGAGCTTGAACTCTCGGTTCGTTCTTATAATTGTCTTAAGAGAGCATCCATTAACACAGTGGAAGAGTTGATCAGCAAGACACCGGAAGAGATGATGAAGGTTCGTAACCTTGGCCGCAAATCCTTAGAAGAAGTTTTTGCAAAACTGAAGGAATTAGGTCTTGAGTTAAAGAACTCAAATACTGATGGAGAATAACGTCAGTAGAATCAGTAGTAAGTAGTATTTATAACACAAGGAGGCAAAGGTTATGGCCGGATATAGAAAACTGTCAAGAACAGCGTCACAGAGAAAGGCTTTGATCCGCAACCAGGTTACCGCTCTTTTATATAATGGAAAGATCGTTACAACAGAAGCCAAGGCAAAAGAAATCCGCAGACAGGCGGAGCACCTGATCACTCTGGCAGTCAGAGAAAAAGATAATTTCGAAGAAGTAACGGTAAAAGCCAAAGTTGTCCGTAAGGATAAGGACGGCAAGAGAGTAACGGAAGTTAAGGACGGTAAGAAAGTAGCTGTATTTGACGAAGTAGACAAGAAGATCAAGAAAGACGCTCCCTCTCGTCTTCATGCAAGAAGAGAAATGCTGAAGGTACTTTATCCCGTAAAGAAAGTACCGGAGCAGGCTGCAGGCAAGAAGCGCGGCACAGAGCAGGTTGATCTTGTGGCTAAGTTATTTGATGAGATCGCACCGAAGTATGCTAACCGCAACGGCGGCTACACCCGTATCATCAAGATCGGACAGCGTAAAGGCGACGGCGCGATGGAAGTTATGATCGAGTTAGTTTAATAGTATCATTTTTCATCAGAAAAACGCAGGATGTCTTCCGGGGAACCGGAAGACATCTTTGAATGTTTTCTTATTTGGAAAATCATACCCGGAAGGCATGAATAAAGAAGGACGGCGCATCAGGACCGAGACAATTTCATACAGTTATCCGGTAGAAACGGAAGAGGAAGAAGGAAGCGTCCTCGAAGAGCTTAAGGCTTTGGATCAGGTCAGTCTGGATGTGGCAGCAGGGCAGTTTATCTGCATCCTGGGAAGCAACGGATCAGGGAAGTCCACCCTGGCCAGGCATCTGAATGCTCTTCTGGTCCCGGATGAGGGATCCGTCTGGATCGGTGACATGGATACACGGGACGACCGGTATCTGTGGGAGATTCGTGCGCAGGTGGGGATGGTGTTTCAGAACCCGGACAATCAGATGGTTGCTTCCCAGATCGAAGAGGAAGTTGCTTTCGGGTTGGAGAATATTGGATTTCCGTCAGAGGATATGGAAGAAAGGGTCAAAGAGGCACTGGCATCTGTCGGTCTGAGCGGACTGGAAAAGGAAAACCCTGCCAACCTTTCCGGCGGACAGAAACAAAGGACTGCTGTTGCCGGGATCCTGGCGATGAGGCCCGCCTGTATTGTCCTGGATGAAAGTACCGCGATGCTTGATCCGAAGGGACGCAGGGAGATCATGAATACGGTTCTGGAACTGAACCGGAAACACGGAATCACCATAATCTGCATTACCCATTTTATGGAGGAGGCAGTTCATGCAGATCGCGTGTTTGTCATGCATAAAGGAAAGATCCTGCTGAGCGGGACGCCGGAAGAAGTGTTCTGCAAAAGCGCGGAGATCCGTGAAGCAGGGCTGAAGCTCCCGGTAATCTGTCAGATCGCTGAAGAGCTGAGGCGCAAAGGTATGAAGATCCCGGCATCTGTGATCACAGAAAAGCAGCTGATCTCCTGCCTTACAGGGATTTCAGAAAACGAAAACCCGAATACATCAGATTCATAATATGATCATTACACTGGAAAAGGTCAATTACATATATAATCCGGGAACGGTCAATGCCAGACAGGCTCTCAGGAACGTTACCCTGACCATCCGGGAAGGGGAGTTCATCGCCCTTGCGGGAAGTACAGGGTCCGGTAAGTCTACGCTTGTCCAGATCCTGAACGGGCTTAAGGTTCCGACTTCGGGGACTGTCAGTTATGATGGCTGTGTCATCGCAAATGACCGAAAAGAACTTCAGAAGATCCGCTGCCGGATCGGTGTGGTTTTTCAGTACCCTGAATACCAGCTCTTTGATGAGACCGTCCTGAAAGATGTCTCCTATGGGCCGAAAAACAAAGGAATGTCAGAACAAGAAGCCCTGGAGAAAGCAAAAATCGCGCTGCAGCAGGTAGGGCTTCCGGAAGAGACTTATGAAAAATCTCCCTTCGATCTGTCCGGTGGGGAAAAAAGAAGAGCGGCGATCGCCGGGATCCTGGCCATGGAACCGGAGGTCCTGATCCTGGATGAACCGACAGCCGGGCTGGATCCCCTCGGAAAGGAAGAAATCCTAGATCTGGTCAGAAGATATCAGGAGAACAATCATTCTACAGTGATCATGGTAACCCATAACATGGACGAGGCTGCAGAGTATGCCTCCAGGATCATTGTCATGGAAAACGGATCCGTTCTGATGGATGGGGAATCCCATGAAGTGTTTTCCCATCCGGAAAAGCTCAGGGAAGCGGGACTTGATATCCCGCAGGCAGAACAGCTGTGTCTTTCCCTGGGACTGGAAGGCAGTATCACCATAGAGGAAGCGGTGCAGGCCATCTGCATGAAATATACACAACTTCCAAAGTAGTGCGGTAAAGAGGTACGATGTTTCGAAATATCACGCTCGGACAATATTATCCGGTGGATTCCGTGATCCACAGACTGGACCCCAGAGTAAAGCTCCTGGGGGTCGTTGTGTATATTGCCGCTCTGTTTATCATGAATAACATATGGGGATTCTTTCTTCTGGGTGGTGTGCTGGCTGTGCTGATCAGCCTTTCACATGTGCCTCTCGGTTATATGATCAAAGGGCTGCGGCCTGCGTTGATCCTGATCATACTGGCGGTGATCTTCAATCTGTTTTCCGGAACGGGAACCATTATCTGGAAATGGTGGATCCTGACACTGACATACAGCAGCATCTTAAGGGCAGCTTTTTTTGCTCTGCGGCTGATCTGTGTCATACTGGGTACGGGCCTTCTTACCTATACCACAACCCCCACAACCCTGACCAACGGATTGGAAAAAGTTTTTTCCCATCTCCGGTTTATCCGGTTCCCTGCGCATGAGATCGCCATGATGATGAGCATTGCGCTTCGTTTTATCCCGATCCTGGCGGAGGAAGTCAACAAGATCACCAACGCGCAGCTGGCCCGGGGAGCGGATTTTGAAACCGGCGGCTTTATAAAAAAGGCGAAAGGAATGGTCCCGATCCTGATCCCTTTGTTTGTATCGGCTTTCCGGCGGGCAGCCGATCTGGCCACTGCCATGGAAGCGCGCTGCTATCACGGCGGACAGGGGCGTACCAGGCTGCATCCACTGACCTATCAGAAACGGGATAAGATCGCTTACGTGCTGATCTTAGTGTTTCTTCTGGCTGTCATTGCCCTGCGGCTTACGATGGAACGATATCTGCAGGCAGGAAGGATCTGACCGCATGAAAAAGATCAAACTAATCATCGCCTATGATGGAACCGCTTATGTTGGCTGGCAGATCCAGAAAAACGGTCTTGCGGTAGAGCAGGTGATCAACGAACATCTGTCAAAGCTCCTGAAGGAAGAGATCGCGGTATGCGGCGCCAGCAGGACGGATTCCGGTGTCCATGCCCGCGGCAATGTGGCGACATTTTACACCCAGACCCGGATCGCACCGGAAAAGATCAGTCTTGCGCTGAATCAGGGGCTGCCGGAGGATATCAGGATCGTCCAGTCAGAAGAAGTGCCGGAGGATTTTCATCCCCGCTATGCAGACTGTATCAAGACATATCAGTACAATATCCTGAACAGCCGGTACAATGTGCCTACCCTCAGGCTATATGCAGACTATGTGTATTATTATCTGGACGTGGAGAAAATGAGGCAGGCGGCGTCCTATCTGGTGGGAGAGCATGATTTTATCGCCTTTTCCAGTTCCGGAGGACAGCAAAAGACCACTGTGCGCAGGATCGATCGGATCGATATCGAAAGTGAGTGGCTGCAGCCGGATGCAGATTGGATCAGGAGCGGTGTAAAAGCTGCCGCCGAAACGGAAGGACAAAGCATTTCCAATAAGGAATACCCGCCGAAGCTGATCCGGATCACGGTCTCCGGCAACGGCTTTCTGTATAATATGGTCCGGATCATTGCAGGCACTTTGGAAAAAGTCGGTATGGGCGTTTATCCGCCGGAATATGTCAAAGAGATCCTGGACAGCCGTGACCGCCGTCTTTCCGCACCGAAAGCGGCTGCAAGGGGACTGACGCTGATGGAGATCCGATACCTTTAACTTATGAAAATCCCACTTTTAACAAGAGACAAAAGTTTCTATCGATCGCTGGTCCGGCTTGCGATACCGGTGGCACTCCAGAACCTGATCACCTTTGCCGTCACCTTTGCCGACAATTTGATGGTGAGCACCCTGGGAGATTCCGCCATTTCCGGTGTTTATATGGGAACCCAGATCCAGACCTTCCTGCAGATGTTCTCGGCAGGGATCGAAGGCGCTATCCTGATCCTGGCTGCACAGTACTGGGGACGTCAGGACAGGGAAAGTATCAAAAGGATCATTTCCATAGGGATCCATTTTTCCATTGGATTCGGAGCTCTCCTGACCGTTATCTGTGTCTGCATGCCGGGAAGCATTATCGGGATCTTTACCCATGAAGCGTCCGTTATCAGGGATGGCGCTTTATACCTTGGGATCGTCTGTTTTTCCTATCTGTTTTTCTGTATGACCCAGTCCCTGATCGCTGCCATGCGCAGCGTGGAGGTGGCCAATATCGGAATGATCGTTTCCGGCATATCCCTGGTCGTGAACATCGGGCTCAATTATATCCTGATCTTCGGGAAACTGGGACTTCCTGCCTTGGGGATCCAAGGTGCTGCGATCGCGACCTTGATCTCCCGGATCGTGGAAACGACCGTTATGTTCCTGTACGTGTTTAAAAGGGATCAAAAACTTAAAATGGTTCTTTCCGATCTGCTGAAAACAGATCCTGTGCTGCGAAAGGATTTTATCCGTTACGGACTTCCCCTGATAGGAGGCCAGGTCGTCTGGAGCATCAACTTAATGAGCAATTCTGCCATTATGGGCAGGTTTGATCAATATGTCATTGCAGCTGTCAGCATTGCCAATACCATGAATTCACTGGCTTATGTTACCATGAATGGCAGCGCAGCTGCCGTTGGGATCATCACAGGCAAGACCGTCGGTGCGGGAAAGACCGAACTGATGAAAGAATATGCCCGTACAACCCAGGTTTTGTTCCTGGGATTGGGGCTTGTGACCGGCCTTCTAGTATTTCTCCTGCGGTTTCCCTTTATTTCCCTGTATCGTGGGATCGCTCCCGAGACTGCGCAGTATGCCGCTCAGTTATGTCTGGTGCTGTCTGTTACATCAGTGGGTACCTGCTATCAGGCTGCCGGGCTGTTCGGCCTGGTCAAGTCCGGCGGGGATATCAGTTTTGTCTTCAAAAATGATGCCATCTTTGTATTTCTCGTAGTACTGCCCTCCGCCGTGATCGCCTTTTTACTCGGCGCTCCGCCCTGGGTCGTGTTTGCCTGCCTCAAATGCGATCAGATCCTGAAGTGCTTTGTGGCTGTCGTCAAGATCAACCGGTTCAACTGGATGAAGAATCTGACCCGGGACCGGATGGCCTGATCATATCCTGCACTGTTTGCGGCGCTGTGCATGATTTTTTGTAATTTATTTGAGGGTATGCATGATTTCACTCCCCGGAATGGGGTCAAGATCATGCATACCCTCGATTTCGTTACACGGCGTTTCTGAAAATCGTGCACAGCGTAGGATCTGATACGCATTTTCCGGAAAAATCATGCATAGCGTCGATTTTGATACAGCACTGATCTGCCTGAAGGCCGCGGCATCATGCATAGCGCCGCAATTGATGCAGTCCTTGAAAAGCAGGAGCGTCCTCGTTTATATCTTACCGGCTGATATGATTTTGAATTGATATTGAAAAACCAATATGATACTATATGTTGTGGTGCGGACTATATGTCTGCCTTCTTATGTTGTGTATTATCGACTGAGGTGATTAATGTCATACGTTGCCCTTTACAGAAAATTCAGACCGCAGACTTTTGATGAGATCAAAGGGCAGGAACATGTGGTACAGGCTCTTCGCAATCAGATCCTGCAGGACAGGATCGGACATGCGTATCTGTTTACCGGGACCAGGGGGACAGGAAAGACATCCGCGGCTAAGATCTTTGCCAAAGCAGTCAACTGCCTGCATCCGACCGAACAGGGTCCTTGTAATGAATGTGAGAACTGCCGTTCCATCAATGCAGGCAATTTTGTGGATGTCACCGAGGTGGATGCTGCCTCCAACAACGGCGTGGATGATATCCGCCGTATCATAGAAGAGGTACGTTATACGCCGGTAAAAGGGAAATATAAAGTTTTCATCATTGATGAAGCACATATGATCACCGGGCCGGCATTTAACGCGTTTCTGAAAACCCTGGAAGAACCGCCTTCCTATGCGGTCTTCATCCTGGCAACGACGGAACCTCACAAGCTTCCGATCACGATCCTGTCAAGATGCCAGCGGTATGATTTCAGAAGGATCACCTCGGAAAAGATTACGGAGAATCTTGCCCGGATCGCCGAACAGGAAGGAGTCAGCGCCGAACCGAAAGCCCTGTCCTATATCGCCAGGATGGGGGATGGATCCATGAGAGATTCCATCAGCTTACTGGATAAATGCATTGCGTTCCGGCTGGGGGACGCCCTGACCTATGAAAATGTGCTGGATACGCTGGGAACTGTCGATACTGAAGTGTTTTCCCGGATGTTCAGCAGTATCTATCAGGGAGATGTCACGTCAGCGCTGTGCATTATCGATGGAGCGGTATCGGAAGGACGGGATCTGACGCAGTTTACCACGGATCTTATCTGGTATATCCGGAATCTGCTGATGGTCCGCTCTGCTAATTCCGACGATCTGGAGATCCTCGGTGTTTCTCCGGATAATATGCAGCAACTGTCCCGGGATGCCTCGATCGCAGACATAGAGACTTTGATACGATATATCCGGATCCTGTCGGAACTGCTGAATCAGATCCGGTTTTCTGCCAGCAAGCAGGTATTGCTGGAGATCGGGGTGATCAGGCTGGCCAGGCCGGAAACACAGACTGATACAGCTGCTCTTGCCGACCGGATCCGTCAGCTGGAAGATCTGGTGCGAAATAAAGCCGCAGTGCCGGCCATGATGCAGCAGGCAGCCTTCAGTTCTCAGGATCAGATCCCGACGCCATACCGGGAGGAAGAGCAGGCACAGATATGGGGGCCGGAGCCTGATCTGTACGGAGCTCCGGAACCTGCCGCTTCAGAGACGGCCGCACAGGAGACACCTCTTCAGGAAGAGGCAAAGAGTCCGGCCAGCGGTATCGCACAGGTCTGGGACCAGATGATCGCATCCTGCAGTAATGCAAGGATCCGGATCACACTGAAAAAATGTACGGCAGAGACATTGGGCGATCATGGGGTAAAGATCTTTGCCCCGAACATTGTTCTGCTGAAACAGCTGCAGGAGCCTGATACAATATCGCAGCTGCGGGAACTGGCAAAGCAGGCAGCAGGAAAAGATATGGAGATCCAGCTCTCAACCGGAGAGGCCGGGACAGACAGGGCGGAAGGAAAGAGTGCATTTCCGGAGGATCTTCTTCAGAATATTAATTTTAACATAGGAACGGAGGAATGGTGATTTGGGTAAAGGACGCGGCGGTTACGGCGGAGGAATGCCGGCCAACATGAATAATCTCCTGAAACAGGCACAGAAAATGCAGAAGCAGATGGAGGATGCGCAGGCTTCCCTGGAAACAGAAGAAGCAACCGCAACTGCCGGAGGCGGTGCAGTGGAAGTGACGGTATCGGGGAAAAAAGAAGTTACCAGGATCACGATCGATAAAGAAGTGGTCGACCCGGATGATGTGGAAATGCTCCAGGATCTTATCATGGCGGCGGTCAACGAAGCGCTCCGCAAAATGGATGAGATCTCCAGCCAGCGCATGAACGCCATCACGGGCGGATTCGGCGGTGGATTCGGCGGCGGACTGTTCTGATGAATTATTTCAGCGACCATATAGCAAGATTAATAGGCGAACTGTCGAAACTGCCGGGAATCGGTGCGAAATCTGCGGCAAGACTGGCATTTCATATTATTGAAATGCCCGAGGAGCAGGCAGAGGAACTGGCGGCAGCGATCACAGATGCCAAGAAGAATATCCGGTACTGCCGGACCTGCTTCACGATCACGGATGAAGAAGAGTGTCCGATCTGCAGAAGCAAGACCAGGAATCACAGCACGATCATGGTTGTGGAAACGACCAGGGATCTTGCTGCGTATGAAAAGACCGGAAGATATGAGGGCGTGTACCATGTCCTTCAGGGAGCGATCTCCCCGATGCAGGGGATCGGCCCATCCGATATCCGGCTGAAGGAACTTGTGGAAAGGCTGCGGGGCGATGTCAGGGAAGTGATCATCGCAACAAATTCCAGCCTGGAGGGCGAAACGACAGCCATGTATATCAGCAAACTGGTAAAACCGGCAGGCATCAAGGTCAGCCGCATTGCCAGCGGAGTTCCGGTAGGCGGAGACCTGGAATGCATCGATGAAGTGACATTGCTGAGAGCCCTGGAGGGCAGAACGGAACTCTAAAACACAGAACTTAGATTTACAGAAGGATCAGAGTGACAGAAGATGGATAAAGTCGAATACAGAGAACTAATCAGAAATATCAAAAATAAATACCTGCAGAAGGATTACGAAGGCGTGATCGAAGCTGCGGATCAGCTGGATCCGGAGAAGATCAGGGAGAACAGCATTCTGGAGATCATTGCGAAAGCCTATGAAGCGGTGGGCCGCAGCGATCTGGCACGGGAAACACTGTTGGTCGCCTATAAGCGTACGCCTTCCGGCAAGAGGATCGCATACAATCTTACTATGCTGAGTATCAAGCTGGAAGATCTGGACAGTGCTGTCATGTTTTATGAGGATTTCTGTAAAATGGCGCCAAAGGACAGCCAGAGGCTCCTGCTGAAATACGAGATCGGCAAAGCCGGCGGGGTTCCTGTCTCTGATCTTGCAAAAGTCCTGGAAAATTATAATGCCAGGGAAATGGATGATAAGTGGGAGTATGAACTGGCCAGACTGTATCATGAAATGGGAGATGACGAGAAATGTGCGGCAGCATGTGATCAGATCATCCTCTGGTATGCAGACGGCGAATATGAGAAAAAAGCCCTGGAACTGAAAAATATGCACAAGGCGCTGACGCCTTCTCAACAGGCCAGGTATGAAGAGATCATGGCCAATATCCTGTATAACACTCCGGGAACGGAAGAGTATGAGATCAATAAAGTCCTGGAGATCCAGCCGATGGATCAAGCTTCGCCGAAACAGGAGAAAGAACAGGATACTGACAGCGCTCAGGAAGAATCTGCAGAAAACGAAAAGAAGGAGCAGGAGCTTCCACAGATCGATTATGAGACATCTCATCTGGAGCCACAGATGTTTACGGAAGAAACTGAGCCCGAAGATGAAGAGAACATTGCCGGGCAGCTGTCGCTTTCCGCAATGCTTGACGCATTCCGGAACCAGACAGTAGAAGACAGGGAACAGATGAACAGAATGGGAGAAGACCGTGCGGCACAGATCCTGGCTGAGATAAATGACACGCATGATTCTTCCCATCTGGATGAATTTGAAAAAGATGTCAATGAAAATGAACCGGTCAGTGAAGTGATCGAACCGGAAGTACCGCTTCTCAGCAGGGAAGATGTGATCGAACCTGTAGATGACGGCGGAGAAGATCTGGGAGAGAGAGCTGCAGAATTTGCATTTGAAAAAGAAGGGGAAGTACAAGAACCCGAAACTCCCAAGACGATAGAGTCTTCTGTGGATGCAACCCAGTTTATCCCGGTGGAACAGATTGCAGCAAAACTTCCGGCAGAATCAGCTCAGGAGGATGATCCAGAGAAGGTTGCTCCGTCCGTTGTCAGGGAAACATCCGTTTTTGAAGAGATCGATCCCGGCAGCGCAGCTGGCAAGGTAGCAGTGGGGTCCTCTTCTCTTGATATGGAAGAACTGATCCGCGATGCAGGCCTTGAG
>R26__coassemble_910_pt1 | contig 16142 bp, 11 predicted proteins | sample R26__metabat2_high_PE_046 | metagenome-assembled genome bin R26
ATGTAAAATATAGGAAATATTAAGAAAATGTTACATGCTAGCAAATGAATCTGAGGTATTATATATGATTTCAAGCCAATTACTGCAGAAAGCATTGGAAGATATTAAAAACATCACCGGCAAAGAGATGGCCATCCTGGATCTTGACGGCAGATATGCCGCGAGAACCGATGAATCATTTACTGCAGATTCAGACCGGATCGCAGCTTTTGCCGTTACGTCTGCGGAGCAGGGAAGGGACCGCAACAATTCCTTCTTTAAGATCAGGGACGACGGACAGGATGTTTACGTTCTCGTGGTAGCCGGAACCGGTGAAACAGACAATCTGGTGGGCATCATGGCCAGATACCAGATCGAGACGATCGTTGCTGCCTACAAGGAAAAATTTGACAAAGATAATTTCTTCAAATCCCTTCTGATGGACAACCTGATGCTGCTGGATATCTTTGACCGGTCCAAGAGGCTGCATATCGAGATCGAACAGCAGAGGATCGTTTATATCATTCAGCTGCAGAAGAGAAATCAGGATGAGGCGATCGATGTGGTCCGCAACCTGTTCATTAATGATAAAGAGACGTTCTGTACGCCTCTCAGCAAGAACAACATCGTCGTGATCAGGACTGTCTCCGAAAAAGATACCCCGGAAATACTGGAAGGTGTGGCGAAAAATATTTACAATGTCCTGAAGTCCGATGTGAAGGATGAAGCTTATATCTCCTACGGCACGGTCATCAGGGATCTGAAGGATGTTTCCAAGTCCTACCGGGAAGCTAATATGGCACTGGAAGTCAGCAGGATCTTCTTCCCGAACGAACACATCAATTCCTATTCCAGTCTTGGGATCGGACGTCTGATCTATCAGCTTCCCATTCCTTTATGCAACATGTACCTGAAAGAGATCCTCGGTGATTTTTCCATCGATGATTTTGACGAGGAAACTCTGACTACGATCAACAAGTTTTTCGAAAACTCGCTGAATGTTTCGGAGACTTCCAGACAGCTGTATATCCACAGGAATACTCTGGTATACCGCCTGGATAAGATCCAGAAGATTACAGGCCTGGATCTGAGGATCTTTGATGATGCGGTGACCTTCAAGATCGCCCTGATGGTATCCAAATACATGAATTACGTAGAAAACCTGGAGAAAAAATAACCCTGATAAATCACAGGAGACTGTATGAACAATAAAGAATTAGATAGCTTATATCTTGATTATACAAAGGAAACACCAGAAGATAGCCGGACTGTCAGTGAACCTGAAGCCGGCATCTGTTTTGATAGCGCAACGGACAAAGCAGGGAAAAAGACGAGGCAGCGCAAAGGTAGTCTGTTTCACAGCGCCTTTACCGTGCTTCTCGGGATATTGATCGGGATCCTTTTGTGTGCGGGGATACTGGGATTTTCCGCTGCCAGCAACAGCCGGACGGAGGCTGCCGTTGCGGAACTGGATTATCAGGAAAAGATCGATATGATCCTGAGCTACCTGAAGGCTTATTACCTGAATGATCTGGACGATCAGACGATCGAAGATGCCCTGGCAAAGGGCCTGATGGAAAACATCGGTGACAAATATGCGCAGTACTATACCGAAGAAGAATTTGACACCCTGATGGAAGAGATGAACGGCTCCTACGCCGGGATCGGCGTTCAGATCGTTATGACCGATGACAACAAAGTGGAGGTCTACAAAGTATTCAAAGACTCTCCGGCCCAGGAAGCCGGCGTTCAGATCAAGGATCTGATCGTTGAAGCAGCCGGCGTCCGGGATTTTGAAACATTGGACGAACTCGTTTCCCTTGTACGGGGGGAGATCGGGACGACAGTCGACCTTGTGATCGAACGCGGCGGGGAAGAACTTGCCATGACGATCGAGAGAAGGGAGATCGAAACGGAAAGCATCTATTATGAGATGCTCAGCGATACCGTTGGATATCTGCAGATCGCCGAATTCAATACCTCTACTGTCCAGCAGTTTGAAGATGCGATCGAGGCGCTGGAAGCATCCGGGATGACGGCCATCATCATGGATTTGAGGGACAACCCGGGCGGGGATTACGATTCTGTTGTCGCCATTTGCGACAGGGTCCTTCCGGAAGGCGTGATCGTCTCTGTGGAAGACCGGCAGGGAGGTATCTTTACGGAGAATTCGGACGCAATCTGCCTTGATATTCCGATCGTGATCCTGGTAAATGAAAATACTGCTTCTGCGGCAGAACTGTTTACCATGACGCTGAAGGATTATGATATGGCACAGATCGTCGGGACAACAACCTACGGAAAAGGGATCGTCCAGAGCATTTTCCGCCTGATCGACGGATCCGGTCTTAAGTTCACTACAGAAAAATACTACGGCCCGAAAGGAAACTGCATCCAGGATGAGGGGATCGAGCCGGATTATATAGTGGAATTCCCCGAAGAAGTATATGAAGACGGAGTCATTACCAGGGAAGAAGACATTCAGCTCCAGAAGGCAGCGGAACTGTTAGGGTTCACCCTGACCTTCGAAACGGAGGAATAAAATGGGCAAGACGATAGGCATCGATCTGGGAACAACAAACAGCTGCGCGGCAGTGGTAGAGAACGGTCAGCCGGTGATCATACCGAATGAAAAGGGAAACCGTACCACGCCCAGCGTGGTGGCGTTTACCCGGTCAGGAGAACAGCTGGTCGGAGAAGCAGCCCAGCGGCAGGCTGCCGTAAACAGCGACAGGACCGTCAGTTCCATCAAAAGACAGATGGGGACGAACTGGTCAAAAAACATCGACGGAAAGCGCTACACGCCTCAGGAGATCAGTTCCATGATCCTGCGCAAACTGAAGAAGGACGCGGAGAATTACCTGGGAGAACCTGTGAACGATGCCGTGATCACCGTGCCGGCCTATTTTAATGATGTACAGCGGCAGGCAACCAAGGACGCGGGGCGAATTGCCGGACTGAACGTGAAAAGGATCATCAACGAGCCCACCAGTGCGGCTCTGGCATACGGCCTGAACAACGGGGCTGCCCAGAAGATCCTGGTGTACGATCTGGGAGGCGGTACGTTCGACGTTTCCATCATCGAGATCGGCGGCGATGTGATCGAGGTGCTGGCGACAAACGGAGATAACCATCTGGGCGGCGATGATTTTGATGAGCGGATCGTCACGCACCTGTTGGGGATCATCAAAAAGCAGAGTAATGTGGATATCAGAAAGGACATATCTGCCCTGCAGCGGCTCAGGGAAGCAGCTGAGCAATGCAAAAAAGAGCTTTCCGGGCTGGAAAGCGCTAGGGTCTATCTGCCGTATCTGACCATGGTCAAGGGAGAGCCGGTCAATTTTGAATATACCCTGACCAGGGCGGAATTCAATGAGCTGACAAAAGATCTGGTGGACCGGACGGAAATACCGGTCCGAAATGCGCTGAATGATGCAGGGATCGCAGCTTCGGAACTGGGAAAAGTCATTCTGGTAGGCGGTTCCACCAGGATACCGGCTGTTCAGGCAAAGGTGCGTGCCCTGACCGGAAAGACGCCGGAACGGAGCATCAACCCGGATGAATGTGTTGCCCAGGGAGCTGCCATGCAGGGAGATCTGCTGTCAGACGGAACGATCCAGCTTTATAACGGAGGCACCGGGCTGCTTCTTCTGGATGTCACGCCGCTCAGCCTTTCCATAGAAACGGTGGGAGGCGTAGCGACCAGGCTGGTGGAGAGAAACAGCACACTCCCGGTTCACTATTCCCAGGTCTTTACGACGGCAGCACCGTATCAGAGAAGTGTGGATATCAATGTGCTCCAGGGGGAGCGCCCTATGGCACGGGACAATAAATCCATCGGCAGATTCCGGCTGAACGGGATCAAAGGCGCTCCGGCAGGCGTTCCTCAGATCGAGGTGACATTTGATATCGACGTGAACGGGATCCTGAAAGTATCCGCCAGGGATCTGGATACCGGCAGGGAACAGTCGATCACCATCGATGATAATGAGCGGATGTCCGATGCCCAGATCGAACAGGCGATCAGAGATGCGCAGCAGTATGCAGCCCAGGACGGGATCCGCAGGGAAGCGGTGGAAGTGAACAACGAAGCCGGACGGCTGATCAATGAAGTGCAGCAAAAACTCCAGGCACAGAAAAAAGACATCAGCAAAGAAGACCGCAATTTTCTTCGCAATGATATCGCTTCGCTGCAGAAAGCCATGACCCGGAACAATCCGGCAAAGGCAACACAGTCCGATCTGCAGGAAGCAAAGACAGCCCTGGAAAACCTGAAGCAGAGCAGTACGCGGATCCTTGGCTGATCGTTATCCTGCTGTAAAGCGGCGTTTCTGAAAAAGTGACATAAAAAAGGGGATTGTTTTAGAAAAAAACATTTTTTCTAAAAGAACCCTCTTTTTTTATACTGTTTTTCAGAAAAAGTCCCTTACAGGGATGGATTTCTAAAAAAACTTTGTTAATTGACCTGCTATTTTAGAAAACCATGTATTTTTCTAAAACATTGCTCTTATATAGATGCTTTTATCAGAAATAAAGCCTTTAAGCAGTAAAATTTTCAGAAACACGTGAAGACAGAAACCAGAGACGTTGTCCCGGGGACTATTTGACCCTGGTGAAGGATCCGGGACTGGTATACGGCAGGATCTCAAAGACTGTCAGTACATTGTCTTCCACGGTGAAGCGGATATCCCAGTCAGCAAAGTGAAGCCCATAGACATATCCGGGCTGCTTTTCGTAGGACCCTCTGGGATCTTGCTGCAGGATCTGCAGAACGGCGCTGCGCTTTTCCGGCGGGATCTTTTCCAGGAGAGGATCCGGGAAAATGACCTGAAGAGACTTTGTTTCGCTGACGGCAAATCCGCCGGAAGCCTCCGGATGACAGTCTGCATAAGGAACATAAGGCTTGATGTCATAGACCGGGGTGTCATCCAGAAGATCAGCCCCGCCTACTGTCAGCACAGGGGCGTTCTCACAGGCAAGATCGATGTTAAGGAGCCTCACGCAGGACAATCCCAGAGAATTGGGCCGATAAGGAGATCTGGTGGCAAAGACACCTTCCCGGATCTTTCCGCCGAGCCTGGGAGGCGTGACGAGAGGGGACCATCTGACGGGATCTTCTGCCATGTCGACAGCTGTTTCGGAAAAACCCCAGATCAGCCATAGGTGGCTGAAAGCTTCCATTCCTTTGACTGCTTCCTTTTTTCGGAAAGACTCTTCAAATACGATACGGGCGGTCAGATCCGGCGCCAGGCCGGCCTGCCGGGGAATGCCGAAACGTTCCCGGAGATCTGAGCGGATACGGGCGATGGGCCTGATCGTGTAAAAAAGGTCATGCATTGTCATTTCTCCTGCTTTTCCCCCAATGTCCGATCCTGTCCTTTCCGAGCGCGATCAGTTTCGCAAGTCCCAGGGAGAGCGCCATCCCGGCAAAAAAGTAAAGGACCAGGACACGTGGATTATCCTGTGAACAGCGGTAAAAAAAGTATTCCGAAAAAAACTCCGAGGGATCAAAATCCGTTAAAAATGAAGCGGGTCTTCCAAGCGAATACACCAGATAAAACAGGCAGTTCAGAAGAAAGAAACCGAAAATATGAAAAGACATGATGTATTTGGTATTCTTCCCGATAAAAATAAGCAGCCTGCTCCTGTACGGGATCGAAGCGATCAGGCGGGAGATCCGGAGCCATAACAGGATACCGGTGGTCCCGCAGCAGTAATACAGAAAACCGGTTTTTCCGAAGTCACTGAGATTATAAAGTCCCGGAGACAGCTGAGAGTTCCTGGAATACACGATCAAAAGGAACTGTACTGTCCCGAGGATCAGAAAATACCATACCCCCGGCAGCTTATCCAGCTTTTCCAGATAGTGCCGGTAAAGAAAGCCGAACTGCAGGAAAAAGAGCATCACTACAGAACGGAGCAGCACGATAACAGTTTCACCCGGTTCATACGCAGCTCTGAGATAGAAAGCTGTAACTGACAATCCCAGGATCAGGACAAGAAACAAAACTTCTTTCAAAAGGGTATCTTTAAAGAGGCGGTCCAGGACTGCCCGTAGCAGATAATAATAAACTTCTGCCAGGAAAAGGGCCGGCAGGAACCAGGTGGCAAAGGAAAAAGTCGTCGGCTGGGTCTGTTTAAGAGGCATCAGAAGAAATTCTATGAAGGTATAATCGATCCTTATAAATCCAAATCCGGCGATCAGAAAACCAATCAGAATAAACAGTCCGTTGATCACATAGAACGGCAGGAGCAAACTGATGCATTTTTTCTGCAGGAATCTTCCAAAAGGACGGAAAAACGCGCCCCTTTCAGGCTTCTTGAAGAAATAACCGCTGACAAATAAAAACAGCGGCATGTGAAACGAATAATAAGGGAACCATCCGTAAAAAGTTCCGGAAGAAGAGAAATCGTTTTTCAGATGTCCGAGCAGGACAAAACAGATCCCGATCACCGAGAGGATGCACATCTGGTAATGGAAAGCTGCGTGTGTTTCCGGCCTGGTTATTTGGTTTTCCTGCATTTTTTCCCTCATAAGCATTTTTTGCTCTTGTTCTTTGTTATCATATCAAATAATAATTTGAACTTCAATGAAGGTGTGTTATAATAAAGATTCATAAAAACAATCAATGTTGGAGAATACCATCTTATGAATTATCTGGCTTATATAGATCCGGGTACGGGATCTATGATGTTCACGATCATCATCGGCATTGTGACAACCTTGTTTTTTGCGTTACGCGGATTGTTGATCAAGTTCAAATTCGGATTTCATAAAGGAAGCGGCAAAGGCAGCAAAAAGAAACTGCCGATCGTGATATTTACGGACAGTAAGAGATACTGGAATGTGTTTAAGCCAATCTGTGACGAGATGGAAAGGCGGGGGATCGACGGGGAATACTGGACGGCTTCTCCGGATGATCCGGCCCTGCAGGAACAGTATCAGCATATCAGGTGCCTGTTTATCGGAGAAGGCAACCGGGCATTTGCGAAACTGAATGTCATGAATGCCCATATCTGTCTGGCTACTACGCCGGGTCTTGATGTGATCCAATGGAAACGATCCAAAAATACCGACTATTATGCCCATACATCCCATGCTCTTGATGACGGGACCATGTATCGTATGTTTGCCCTTGATTTCTATGACTGCCTTCTGGTATCCGGGGAGAACATGGTGGAACCTGTGCGCGAGCTGGAAAGGATCCGGGAACTTCCTGCAAAGGATATCATCGTGACCGGCGTGACATACATGGATGAACTGAAGTTCCGCTGGGACGCTCTGCAGAAAGAAAAAGAAGAAAAGGCAAAAGAACGTATGGAACAGGGACTCCCGGGTGAAGAACCTCATGAGACTACGATCCTGGGTGCGCCTTCCTGGGGACCGAACAGTATCTTCAACCGTTATGGGGAAAAATTCCTGAAAGCGTTGGTGGATACCGGTTATCACATTGTGATCCGTCCCCATCCCCAGACTCCGATCTCTGATCCGGAACTGCTGAAAGATCTGCAGAAGAAGTTCCCGGCAAATGATCAGGTCGAATGGAATTATGATAATGACAACTTTGAGATCCTTAGCAGATCTGATCTTTTGATCTCGGATTTTTCAGGTATCACATGGGATTTCTGCTATGTGTTTGATCGCCCGCATATTTTTGCGGATACGCATTTTGAACTGGAACTCCTGGATGCTGACTGGCTGGATCGCACGCCGTGGATCCTGGAAACCCTGGGAAAGATCGGAAGACAGCTGCGGGAAGAAGATTTTCCGCATATGAAACAGATCATTGAAGATGTTCTGTCAGATGAGAGCTATAAACGGCAGCGCGAGATCACTCGTGATGAAAGCTGGGCATATCGTGGAGAGGCTACTGTCCGGACTGTCGATTTTCTGGAGCAGAAGCTGAAGGAACTTCAGGAGAGCGGGGAGGCAGAGGCGTAATATGATCGGAGATATTTTATACAACCTTTTTATCATGCCGCTGGAACTGATCTTTGAAGTCATTTTCTGGTTTCTGCGTTCCTATCCGGCACTGGCGATCGTTGCCATCAGTATTGTTATGAATTTCCTGGCTCTTCCGCTGTATAAACGGGCGGATGCGATCCATGAAGAAGAGCGGGACAAAGTGGCATCCATGGCAGACCGGGTAGCAAGGATCAAGAAAGCGTTCAAGGGCGACGAACGGTACATGGTGCTGACCACCTATTACAAAGAGCAGCACTATAAGCCGATCTATGCCCTTAAAAGTACTTTTTCCCTTCTGCTGCAGGTTCCTTTCTTTATGGCAGCCTATAATTTCCTGTCACGGCCGGGACTGTTGGACGGGCATTCCCTGTGGATACTGAGTGATCTGGGGAAACCTGATCAGTTGCTGCAGTTCGGAACTTTTTCTATCAACCTGCTTCCTATAATCATGACATTGATCAACGTGGTGTCTTCTTATATATATCTGCGGGGATTTTCTCTCAGAGATAAGATCCAGACCTACGGTATTGCAGTTGTGTTCCTGGTCCTGCTGTACAACAGCCCTTCCGGACTCGTGTTTTACTGGACACTGAATCAGGTGTTCTCCGTGTTAAAGAACATCTTTATGAAGCTGGTAAAGAGCCAAAAAGCGCATGGCATCTTCTTTTCCATTCTTGGTATAGTGCTTTTGATCGTTCTTATCTGTATAGGCCTTTTGACGACGCCTAAAAAAGTGGTACTTGGAATAGTACTGTTTTTGATCTGTCAGATCCCGTTGATCAGCGGCCTGGTGAAGAGCCACCATTCAGGATCCCTTGAACAGGTAAAACCCCTGAAGGTTTCCTGTTTTGTACTGGGCTGCGTGTTCATGACTATTTTGATGGGCATCGTTATACCAATGTCAGTGATCAGTTCTTCACCTACAGAATTTGCTACAGCAGCCACCAGCCCTTCGGTACTGGTGATCAATAATTTGTGTATCTGCGCAGGTTTCTATATCATCTGGCTTGGGATCTTCTATTATATGTCCACTCCTTTTGTACGGAATCTTTTCACATATGCGATACTGGTCATTTCCGGAGTTTCTATTCTTGACTTCATGGTGTTTGCAAAAAAACTGGGCGTAATGTCTACTTATCTGGTGTACGATGTGTTCCCGAGTTTCACACGGAGTGAAAAATGGATCAACTTTGTCTGCGTGATCGCTCTTGCAGCAGCGCTGGTCCTGGGTATGAAATATCTGAGCCGATTTGTAAACTATCTGTATATGATCCTGATATTGGGAAGTGTGATCCTTGCAGGATTCAGTATTGTCGGCACTGCACAGACGATCAGTGCAGCCCGCAGAAGTGAGCAGCAGTTTATGCAGCAGAAGGAGCAGGCAGACAGTGTGAGGGCCGGCGATGAAATGGAGAAGATCATTCCGCTGAGTAAAAAGGGACATAATGTGGTGATCTTTATGATGGACCGGGCAATCAGCGGGTACCTGCCATATATCTTACATGAAAAACCTGAACTGGAAGAGCAGTTTGCGGGATTCACCTATTATCCCAATATGCTGAGTTTTGGTGGTCATACGAATATGGGTGTTCCTGCTATTTTTGGTGGATATGAATATACTCCGGCTAATATGAACGCAAGATCGGAACTGTCTTTGAGAGAAAAACATGATGAGGCACTTCTTTTGATGCCCACACTATTTTCCAAGGAAGGCTATCAGGTAACTGTCTGCGATCCTGCTTATGCGGGATACGCTTTCTATCCGCCCGATCTGTCGATCTATGATGGATTGGAGAATGTGACTGCCCGTATCACATACGGAGCTTATTCCGATGAACTGATGGAAGTTTTCAGCCCGGCAATACAGAAAACACAGAAAAGGAATTTTTTCTTTTACAGCCTGATGAAATGTGTCCCCGTACTGCTGCATAATACTGTCTATAACAGCGGTAACTATTATGCGGCAGAAACGGGCAATGTGCTCTCCTGCAGTGATGAGTTCCTGTATTCTTATTCCGTGCTTTATGAACTTCCGGAATTGACGGATATCCGGGATGAGCCATTTGATACCCTTATGATGATGGATAATGATACCACCCATTCCAATACGATCCTGCAGACACCGGAATATGAACCTGTGGCAAAATTGACCAGCAATATGTATGACAATCCAGAAAGGTTTACCTTGAACGGTGTAAGTGTCATTATGGACACGGAAACCCAGATCGGTCATTATCACTGCAATGTTGCTGGGCTGTTGAAACTTGGTGAATGGATGGATTTCCTGAGGGAGAATGGTGTCTTTGACAATACCAGGATCATTATTGTATCCGATCATGGAAATGGACTCGGACAGTTTGAAGACTTGCTAATCGATGATTCATGGGATGCGGAATGGTTGAATTCACTGTTGCTGTATAAGGACTTCGACGACCAGAATGCGTTTCGTGTTTCGGATGAGTTCATGATGACGGCAGATGTACCGATGCTGGCAATGAAAGGACTGATCAGGGATATGACCAATCCGTTTACCGGCAATGAGATAACAGCAGATATCAATAAAGAAGAACAGCCGGTAACCTCTTCCCATCATTGGAATATCAATAAGTATCATGGTAATACCTATGATACATCTGATGGGGACTGGTGGATCGTTCATGGAAATGTCCATGACAGAAATTGTTGGGAAAAAGTGAACGTCGAATGAAACAGGTTTTTAGAAAAGGTATGACAGAACATCATACCTTTTCTTTTTTTGCAGACATTATTTTGAAGAATGCATATAAGAACCAGCATCTTTGACAAAACTGATGATGATCAATATCATTACAATGCCTAGTGGAAAGGCGGCAATGATGCTGACAGACTGCAGATTGCTCATAGAACTTTCGGAGAACAATAAAGCGATCGGAAGGAGGATGAGCAGAATACACCACATCAATTGGATGCTTTTCTTAGGCTGTTGATCCTTTTCAAGTTTTTTATAGCTGTAGCAGGCGGCTGTGTATGCAATAGAATCAAAAGAAGTCGCATAAAATGCGATCATGGTCAATAGAACAATGATCATGATCACCGGCGCAAGAGGCAGGGTTTTCATGATCTCGATGATCGTTCCATACAGATCTCCGGTTTGCTGATAAATGGCAATGAAATCTGCTTTTCCAGCCATCTGCTTTCCCATGGAATAATTGCCGAGGATAATAAAACTGACAAGAGTGGAACCGACACCGAATGTGTATCCGCCCAGGATCGTCTGCTTTATCGTACGTCCTCTGGAAATATTTCCGATAAAGAATGGAGCAGCAACACACCACACCATCCAGTAAGCCCAGTAATAGATGGTCCAGTTCTGAGGAAAACTGGTGGTTCGGAGTGGGTCTGAATAAGTTGATAAACCGAAGAAATTCTGGACCATTGTTCCAAGAGAGGACAGTCCGTTTTCTAGAATATATCGGGTTTCACCGCTAAACAGAAGAATAAACGTAAGAAGACCGAAGAACATATATATGCAGATCTTGGCAAGGATACTGATCCCTTTGAATCCGTGCAGCAGAGAATATGTATAAATAAAGCAGGTAATGATCAGGATGATAATATTGATCATAGTCACGCTGATCCTTATATGGAACATTTCCGCTATGATGGTTGCCATCAGAGGAGTCGCTACACTAAAAGTGGTTGCGGTTCCGGCGATCAGAGCAAACACCGCCAGAAGATCGATAATGCGTCCCGGGAAGCGGTCGGTATATTTTCCAAGGAGCGGTCGTACTGCTTCGGAAAATTTCTGTTTTTCACGCTTCCGTACATGCAGCATAAATCCAAAAGCTGCTGCCAGAACAAGATAAAAAGCCCAGGGAATGAAACTCCAGTGAAACAAAGGAAAGACTCCTGCCCATTCCTGTATGCTGCCAAGTTCACTGATGTGAGGATCCGAGGCATAAAGCATCCATTCAGAAAATGAGTAAAACAGGATATCCGCAGCCAGGCCGCAGGTAAACATCATACTGCCCCAAGCAAAGAAAGAGTACCTTGGCTTTTCTGATGGATCGCCAAGTACAACGCTGCCGTACCTGGACATGGCAATATAGATCGAAAACAGGAAAAAGCCAAGTCCGATGATCAGGTAATAGACGCCAAAAGTATCACCGAAGAAAAAACGGAGCTGACTCAGGATCGTATTAGATTGTTCCGGCATAAAGAAAAACAGAATACAGAGGATAACGATAATGATCAGGGGAAGTAGTGTGATCAGCCAATCTATCTGTTTGGAAGGTGTCTTTTTATTTTGTTTCATTGATCAGATGCTCCTTCGTTATTTATGATTAGGTTACGGTAGCTACAGTCAAGTTCTGCAAGTTCTTCAAGGCTGTCGATCTCTATGACATCACCGTAGTGCATGGGATAGATTCCAAGATGGTATTCACTGGCATGAAGAAACTGTGGGATATCATCCCAGTAAATCTGCCGATTCTGGAGAATGTCAAATTCCAGCTCCAGATGCTGTTTCAGTTTACGACCGTCTTCTCTTGTCCATCGGGAGATGCTGAACAGCTGCCATCCTGTTTTTCCACCGGTTCTGCTGCATGCAACGACAACTCCGTTCCGGACAGACTGAAGCCATTCGTTTGTACCGGTTTCAGTATAAACACTGTTATATCCTGACCGCTCAAAATCCGGTGATAAGACATTGGTATTATTGATTATCTGATCACCGTCCAGGACGATCGATTCTTCCAGATGATGCCGGGCAAAGTATAAGGAAGAAATATTGTTGCAGGTATCATATAGAGGATTTTCGATCAGTGTTAATCCGGAATATTTTTTTTCCAGATAACGAAACTGCTCTTTTAAATATCCTGTTACAACATAGAGTTCTGTGATCCCCTGAAGGATCAGCCCTTTTATCGCTGTTTCAATGATAGGGCAGCCATTGACAAGAACCAGTGGTTTTGGAGTGGAATATGTTAATGGTCTCATCCTTGTTCCCTTGCCGGCAGCCATTATGATCCCGCATTTTACTCTGTTCATCAAAGCTTTCCTTTTTTCTGTAATTCTGTCTGTACGATAGTATAATAATCTTTTGCATAACGGTATTGTCTTAACGAATACTCTCCGAAGTCGACGCCGAGCAGGTTTTTATATTCACACCAGTTACTCCATAAGAAACCACAAGCCGCGACATAGCAATAGATCTTGATCCGATTATCTTCTGTACAGTGATAGTCAAAATAAAGGTCGATCAGATGATCGATCTGCTCTTTATTATAAAAAGAATAAATGGCAAACATGGCAATATCGATATGTGGATCAGCCATGCCTGCATATTCCCAGTCGATCATAAGCAGTTTTTCTATATGAAGATCGTTTTCCGGACAAAAAAGAAAATTATCGGGAACCGCATCAATGTGTGTAAGACAACAAGATGTATCCAATTGATCAATATAAGATCTGAGCGAGAGAATCTTCGCTTTTGTTTCCCTGTAGTCTTTATACATGGAAGGGTTACCATTCCGCAGAGATTCATACCATTCAATTTGCTCCCAGATATCGAATGCGTGAGATACCTGAAGATGCATCTGATGGAAACCTTTCAGTTTGTCAATACATTTTTTAACATCCTCTTCGGATCCTGGATCGCAAACCCTTGCATTTTCCATATACTCTGTCAATTTATATCCGTTGGAAGGATCGATATATAATACATTATCACAAATATCCCGTCCGGCTATTTCGTGGTATACAGATACCTCGTTTTTTCTGTTGATAAGTCGATCAGACCCCTCTCCGGGAATGCGCATGATGTATCGTTTATTTCTGCAGGTAAATAAAAAAGAACGGTTCGTCATTCCTTTTTTTAAGGATGTGATATGATGAATCTCGGAGTTTTCTGCATGAAGGACTTCACAGATGATCCGCATTGCTGAACTCCTGAGCTGCCCGGATTCTTCATCAAATTCCCGTAGTTGCTCATAGGTATTAAATTCAACGACATTCTGGTCAGTGACTAACTGTGGAGCAATGTGGATCTGTTCTGTCTGGAAAAGCGCTTTTTCCCAAAATGCATTGTCATACGTAATGTCTGCGTCATATCGCAGAAGCGTTTGTACCAGACCAGGGGCATCCTCTGAAGAAATATAGGATATGCCGACCATGTTACAGTCGCCGGATCCTGAAAGCACTAACTCCTGATTCCGGTTGATGCGCAAGATATTTTTGCCGGTTTCGGAAGGATGAACCATATACCAGGAATACAATTCGTATCTGCTGTATGGGTTTTCACGACACCAGATATCACAGGGGATGATATAGGAACCTGTCAGATACCTGGACGCCAGCGCAAGAGAATGCAGATTGTTTTTTCGGGAGTATTCGGTATTGACTAAAAGAGTGACACCGTATTCATCGATAAGGTATTCGTATTTTTCCTTCATAAATCCGACAACGATATAGATATCGCGGATCCCTGCTTCATGTAACTGGCGGATCGTTCGTTCTATCAATGGTTCCCCGTGGATCTCGATCATACCTTTGGGAGTTTCAGTATTGATAGGCACCATCCGCATGCCAAATCCGGCAGCCAGGATAATCGCATTGTCCGGAACATTCGATTTCAAAAGGCGGTCTGCAGAAACGGTCAATCTCTTTTTATCGTCCAGGTAACCTTGTTGTATCAGCTCTTTCAGGGATTTATTGACAGCCCCAAGGGAACAGTTGATAGAATTTGCAAGAGCACGTTGATTGGAGAAGGGGGTCTTATTCAATTGGAGAAGGATATCCTTTGCTGTTTTGTTCACGAGAACCTCCAAAATGTTTTTCACGAACAAAAGAATAATCTTCAATGTTGAACTTGTCAATAGCAGTTATCAATGTATGCATTTGCCTGAAATATAGAGACAAAGTGCGCCAAGCTTTGCCTTGACAATGCAGACCCCTTGCTTTACAATGGAGTCCGAGCCGTTCCGGGCACGTCCGCAGCCTTGTCCGGCAGATGGATCTGAGGATTCCAACACTCTCTCGGATGAATCAGAGCACTATTATTTTTAAATAAGCCGTAAACGAGATGAAACGCAGTGTGCGAGAAAAGCATACTGGTTTCTTTTGTCGCTCTCGGCTTACACGAATGTGGAGGACAAAAAATTGGCAAACATTAAATCAGCAAAGAAAAGAGTAATCACAAATCAGAAGAGAGCAGAAAGAAACAAAGCCATCCGGTCAAAGACCAAGACAGCTGTCAAGAAAGTTTATGCAGCGATCGAAGCCGGCGATAAGGCTCAGGCTCTCGAAGCGCTCAGACTGGCCACTGTGGAACTGGACAAGGCAGAAACCAAAGGCGTATACCACAAGAATATGACAGCCCGCAAGGTTTCCAGACTGGCAAAGGCAGTCAACAAGATGGCCTAATCTGACAAGGGGCACGTTTTACTTGGAAGGAGAGAAAAAATGAACGCATTGATGTGGTGTGGAATCGGTGCAGGAATTATCGCTTTGATCTATGCGGTGATCCTGGCGGTAACCGTTTCCAAGAAGGATGCCGGTACAGACAGAATGAAAGAGATCGCCCATGCGATCGCTTCCGGTGCCAAGGCATTCCTGTTTTCAGAATATAAGATTCTGATCGTTTTCGTAATCGTTCTGGGAGTAGTCCTGGGCCTCGCGATCAGCTGGACAACAGCGATCTGTTTCCTGATCGGCGCGGTCTTTTCCGTTCTGGCAGGATATTTCGGAATGTCTGTAGCTACCAAGGCTAATGTCCGCACAGCAAATGCTGCCAGAACATCCGGCATGAACGGAGCCTTGGGTATCGCATTTAAAGGCGGTGCGGTCATGGGTATGTGTGTGGCCGGCCTTGGATGCCTCGGTGTAAGTGCTATTTACTTCATCACCGGAGATGTGGATGTTATGTTCGGTTTCTCCCTGGGTGCTTCCTCTATCGCTCTGTTCGCCCGTGTCGGCGGCGGTATCTATACCAAAGCAGCTGACGTCGGTGCCGACCTGGTGGGTAAGGTAGAAGCCGGTATCCCGGAAGATGATCCCCGTAACCCTGCAGTTATTGCCGATAACGTCGGTGATAATGTAGGCGACGTGGCAGGTATGGGCGCTGACCTCTTTGAGTCCTATGTAGGCTCTCTGCTCTCTGCTCTTACCCTGGGTGTTGTATATGCTTACAACACCCTGGTAATTACCGATGCGGCTATCA
>R26__coassemble_915_pt1 | contig 16067 bp, 13 predicted proteins | sample R26__metabat2_high_PE_046 | metagenome-assembled genome bin R26
GTCTGAAACTGTTCGTCAGTATCGCCAGAACACAGAATATCACCAGAACAGCACAGGAATTTTACATGACGCAGCCGGTTGTCAGCCGCCGTATGCAGGAGCTGGAAAACCAGCTTGGGTTCAGACTGTTTTTCCGCCGTAATCATGGAGTCGTCCTGACAGAAGAAGGAAAGGAACTGGCGCCTGTATTTGAAAAAGCCCTTGCTTTGATCGACCAGGAAATCTCCCGGATCAAAACCAGGTTACAGGGGCAGCCAAGAACGGTTTCCATCGCGGCCATCACGCCGGCCACGAACATCTTTCTTCCCTCTGTCATCGGAGAATTCAGCATCCGCTATCCGGATATCCGGGTAGACATCCAGCGTCTGGTTCCCAGAAAGATCATGAAAGAGCTCCGCTGCGGAACTTACGATATCTATATTTCCTGCGATCCGGACCTGCCGATCAGCGAAGAATGGAATGTCAGTCCGGTACGTTCCGACCCGGTGGGACTGATCGTCCGGGAATCCGAACCGGTCAGTTCTCCGGAAGAAGCCATTTCCCTCCTGAAAAAAAGCCAGGTATACCTGATCCCTATGGAGGATTCCCCTGCCACGACCCGGGAATCCCTCGATATCCTCTCCCTTCTCGGAATGGAGCATGTTCCGAAGACCGAACTGAGGCCAATCGAATCGATCCTGTTTAACATTGCATCCGGTATGGGGGTTGCGATCCTTCCGGATCATATTGCTCCCCTGGACGCTTTCGGCCTTAAATTCGTCTCTCTCGGGCTTGACCGCAGCATGTGTATGTCCATGGTCTGGAGAAGAGACGCGCCGCCGGAAGTCCAGGCATTTGCGCAGCTGCTGAAAGCGCGGATCTGAGGATAGCCCCTGTTTTCTTGACATTCCCATAGTGCCATGTTATATTTTTTCCAAATATTTCATATGGTCCTGAGGGCCTTTCTATTAGAATGGAGATCATTATTATGAAGAGAATTCAGACACTTGAAACCCGTAATCTGTGTGAAAGCGCTAAGAACGGCGGATGCGGCGAATGCCAGACTTCCTGCCAGTCTGCCTGCAAGACCAGCTGTGGGATCGCAAACCAGCAGTGCGAGAAAAAGGAAGACAAATAATCAGAACGGTCATGAAGATGCCGCCTGACAAGGGCGGCATTTTTTATCTCTTTGAAATGATCTGAGACGAGGTTTTTATGCTCCATCAATATAAAACTGCAGGAATGAATATTGTACTGGATACCTGTTCCGGTTCTGTCCACGTGGTGGATGAGGCTGCCTATGATGTGATCGGTCTGTATCAGCAGCATACCGAAGAGGAGATCATCCGCATCCTGATGGACCGTTATCCGGAAGGGATTGCCGACCCCCAGAGTCCGACCGGAAGGTCTGCCCTTACGGAGGAGGATATCAGGGAATGCCTGGACGATGTACGTACTCTTGAAAAAGAAGGGAAACTCTTTACGCCTGACACATATGAGCAGTCTGCACATGTGTTCAAGGAACGAAGCGGCAGCGTGATCAAAGCGCTGTGCCTTCATGTTGCCCATACCTGCAACCTGAACTGTTCCTACTGTTTTGCCAGCCAGGGAAAATATCATGGCGAACGTTCCGTCATGAGCTATGAAGTCGGAAAGCAGGCTCTGGATTTTCTGGTCGGGCATTCCGGGAGCCGTCACAATCTGGAAGTGGATTTCTTCGGCGGGGAACCGCTGATGAACTGGGATGTGGTGAAGCGGCTTGTCTTATATGCCCGCAGCATTGAGAAGGAACACCACAAGAATTTCCGTTTCACGCTGACCACTAATGGCCTTTTGATCGATGATGATGTGATCGATTTCTGTAATCGGGAAATGAGCAATGTCGTCCTGAGCCTGGATGGCAGAAAAGAGATCCATGACCGCTACCGTGTGGACTATGCAGGAAACGGAAGCTGGGAAAAAGTCGTTCCGAAGTTTCAGAAATTTGTCCGCCGACGGGGAGATAAAAGCTATTATATGCGGGGAACCTTCACCCATGCCAATCCGGATTTCGTGAAAGATATCCGCTGTATGCTGGACCTTGGTTTTACCGAGCTTAGTATGGAACCTGTGGTAACGGCTCCCGACGACCCGGAAGCACTGACAGCAGAAGATCTTGCGATCGTCAAACAGCAGTATGAAGAACTGGCGGACCTGATGCGGCAGCGCCGCAGGGAAGGACGTCCCTTTACGTTCTATCATTATATGATCGATCTGTCAGGAGGTCCGTGTATTTACAAGCGGATCTCCGGCTGCGGCTCCGGAACAGAATACATGGCTGTTACTCCATGGGGAGATCTGTACCCCTGCCATCAGTTTGTCGGAGAAGAATCGTTCCGGCTGGGAGATATCTGGAACGGCATCACCAATCTTCCCAGACAGGAAGAATTCCGCTCCTGCAATGTCTATTCCAGGCCGGAATGTGCGGACTGCTGGGCAAAGCTGTGGTGTTCCGGCGGCTGTGCTGCCAACGCCTTCCATGCGTCCGGCACGATCCGTGGTATCTATGAACCAGGCTGCGAACTGTTCCGCAAGCGCATCGAATGCGCCATCGCCCTGGAAGCTGAAAAGCAGCTGTCATAAAATGTATTTTCCGGAAAGGCAGATACAGCTTACATGAAAACAGAAATCACCACTCCGATCAGTGACTTTTTACGGGATTACGCCGCTTCCGGCATATCCCGTTTTCATATGCCCGGACATAAGGGAACTGACTGGTGTCATGAAGATGCCGGCTGCGCTATCTTCTCCCACGACATCACGGAAGTGAAGGGGGCCGACTCTTTGTATGAAGCATCCGGGATCATCCGGGAAAGTGAAGAAAACGCCGCTCTTCTTTTCGGATCTGCTGCCACTTATTATTCCACGGAAGGATCCAGCCAATGTATCCGCGCTATGCTGGCGCTGGCGGCATCATTCGGAAAAAGATCTTCCGGCGGACATCCTCCTCTGATCCTTGCCGCACGGAATGTGCACCGCTCTTTTCTGACTGCCGCAGCTTTGCTGGACCTGGAGGTTCAGTGGCTTTGGCCAGAAGATGAGTACAGCCTGTATTCCTGTCCTGTTGATGCTTCTTTCCTTGAGGAAACGATCCGCAGCATGCCCCGCAAACCGGATGCGGTTTATATCACTTCTCCGGATTATCTGGGAAATATGAAGGATATCAGAGCCATTTCCGAGATTGCCCATAAACATGATGTTTTACTGCTGGTTGACAATGCCCACGGATCATATCTGCATTTTCTGAAAACGCCGCTCCACCCCATCGATCTGGGGGCGGATATGTGCTGTGACTCTGCCCATAAGACATTGCCAGCCCTGACAGGATGCGCCTACCTTCACTTAAGCCGCCGCTTTGCCGAACTGCCGGGCAGCCCGGATCCTTCCATGGTACGCCGTGCGCTTTCCCTGTTCGGATCCACCAGCCCTTCCTATCTGCTCCTGGAATCCCTGGACAGGACAAACCTGATCCTGGCATCCGGCTGGAAAGAACAACAGGACCACTGTATCCGGCAAACTATGATATGCAAAAAGGAACTGCGCCGAATGGGATGGCAGATCCTTGGAACCGACATCGATTCATGCAAGGATCCTCAATTTTCCGGCGCATCTGAGCCGCTGAAGATCACCATCTGTGCCGGCGCCTGCGGATATACCGGAACTGACCTGGCGGATATCCTTAGAAAGGGGCAGATCGAATGTGAGCATGCCGATCCCGACTATCTGGTTTTGATGATATCCCCCTCCAATACGCAGAAAGACTTTGATCGGCTGCTCCATGTGATGGAATCGATCCCCTGCCCTGCGCCTGAAGGCAGTATCGCTGCTCCTTTTTCCGGAGATAATCCGCATCCAGCAAAAGCCATGTCTATCCGGGAGGCATTCTTTGCCGCACATGAAACGGTTCCGGTAAAAAAAGCTGTTGGTCGTGTCTGTGCCGACACAGCTATAGCCTGCCCTCCTGCGATTCCTCTGGTCGTCTGCGGGGAACGGATCCCGGAAGAAGCCATTCCCATTTTTCGCCATTACGGAATCTCCCATATCGAAGTCGTAAAGAACTGACTTATCGTTTCTGTCATACCGGCAAGTCCTGCCACATTCGAACGTTTCCCGGCAGCAAATGCAGAGGTATGCATGATTTTGAGAATTGGCCTGCAACGTTTGCGGCGGTATGCATGATTTTTTGTAAAAAATAAGGAGGTATGCATGATTTTATCCCCCGTATAGGGGTCAAAATCATGCATACCTCCAATTTCGTTACAGCAGATTTCTGAAAATCATGCATAGGGTCGATTCTATTACAGTATTTTTCAGAAAATCATGCATACCCTCAATTTCGTTACATCCGCCGAGCGAATCATGTAATCAGATTGCGGGGACGCTCTATTTATGGAGAGATTATTCCGCCACGATCACAACGCCCTGATAGGAAGCACCGGGCTCAAAAGCCTCGATCTGTGTTCCTGCCGAGATGTCATAGCATTCCAGATCATTTCCCATCGGGCAGTCGACATAGATGGACAGAGCTTTTCCTTCCGCCGCCTGTACCTGAGCTCCGTCTTCCATGGTGAAGCTGTACAGCTGCGAGGTACCGGTGACATTCCATACAGAGCCTGCATCCATGCTCATGCGCACGCCCCACAAGGTCTCATATGTCTCGTCATGGATCACCAGCGTTTCATCTTCTTCATCGCCTCCGATCGCTTCGATCTGAGCACGCCAGTAATTGTTCCATCCGGTCAGTGTCTGTCCTGTAACTTTGCCTGTGAGTTCCGCATTTTCCAGAGATACGGTCATCTTTCTCATATAATCGTCATGAAGGATATCGCCCTGTGCTGACATATTTTTAAGAACCACCTCGTCTCCTGCATACTCGGCTCCGTCGATCGGATAAATACCGGATGCCATGGGATCATAACTGAAGAATGAGTGGACCAGAACGCCGGTCCGGCTGTTCAGTTCACAATTGTCAAATTCCACTTTGCCGTTGTGGCAGGCGATCTCAACGATCTCACCGGACTGAAACTCATTGACCAGAGCATTCATGGCACTGCTTCCGATGCTGCCGCCGCCGGAGCCTTCCAGAACCGGCTCTTCTCCATTCAGCAGCTTCACATCCTCCGCCTGGGAAGAAAGATAGGTATCCTTCAGATAAGCACTTGCCACCGAATCAGGGCCTGACATATCCGCATGGATCTTGATCGGATAAGCATATCCGACGACAATACTCTTTCCGTCTGCGGTCGCTTTGGGAGTCAGCAGATCATCTGTTCCGGTATAAGGATCTGTTGCCGCAGCATCTGCTGCTGCCAGCTTGTCGACCGTCAGCGTCGCATCTCTGCAGACAGTAATGCCGGTACCGCCGGAAATTACCTGGCTGCCGTAAATATGTGCCGTGCAGCCTGCCGCATCATAGATCGCATAGGCGGTTCCGGTGTTTTCCGCTCTGGAATTTACGACATACATAGTCGTCGCGGTATTGTCATAACTCAGGGCTCCCCAGGAATCCGTAACGGCAATGGAATTCAAAAACCAGACATCCCCTCCCATCAGGAGCATGGCCCTGGTGGAATGATTGACGATACGGCTGTCCACACAGATAAGATCCGACAGTTGGGATACATTCTTGTCCCTGGTAGATGCCGGAACATGAATGCTCGGGCGTCCTTTGCCGGAAGACTCCACGTAAGTATTTTCCAGCAGGAGGGATCTTCCGTTAAAGGCGATCCCGCAGCCGGCAGCTGTTTCCGTTGCGCTCTGATCATACTCTTCGTTCTCATCCACGTTCATGATGATCAGGCTGTTATAGGCTTCTCCGTCCGAAGCATCAAAATGGTCTTCTTTGCCGCCCAGAACAAAGGTTGTCTCCGTATCGGTCAGGGCATTGATGACCAGACCGGAATTGCCGACAGATCCTTCCTCATCCCAGTCAACGGCATTGCATTGAATATACAGTCCATCGATCGTATTGGCCTTACCTGTTTCAGGTACTGCAATATCTGTTCCCTGAACTTCGTAGCTGTCTGCCAGATGCTGTGAAACCTGATACCCGTCTTCGGTATACTCCACATATACAGCTGCCCGCTCTCCCAGAAGATTGATCGCTCTGGTGGAATTGTCAGGCGGTCTGCTGGTAGCCGCCCCTCCCATGGAAGTATTCGGCATGCCTCCTCCCGGAGAGTCTCCTCCTGCACTTTCCCCGCCCGGAGAGTCTCCTTCCGGGCTCTCCCCTGCTCCTTCAGGAGCGGCTGATTCTCCGGCACTTTCCCCTTCTTCACCATTCCCTGCCGGGACAGCTTCCTGCGGCGCCGCTTCGAACGCCTGCTCCTGCGCTGCCGGTTCCTGCAAAGCAGGAACAGATCCGGCATAAGCTGTCATGCTCAGGCCGACAATAAGACACACGGTCAACCAAAGCGCCAGTTCCCTTCTTTTTTTCATCTCACTTCTCCCTTCTGTACATCGAAACCATTGTACCATTTGACTTTCTTTATGAATTTAGCACAAAAAACAGTGCATTTATACTTTCTTTGTTTATGAAATTGTCACATCTGTTTTGTAAAACTTATGATAATAGCAGACATTTCAGAAACAAACTGTTAATATTTTCCAGACAAAAGATTGAATTGCACATACGAAAGCAGATTGTTATAATATAGAAGCTTTTTTGCTTTACTATGGCAAATCAATGATCTTCCGAACAGGCGGATTGTTATGGAAAGCAAATACATCTGTCAGAAAAGGAAACAGAACATGAGGATCGTGATCAAGATCGGAACTTCCACCCTGGCTCATGCGGGCGGAAGGCTGAATATCAGAAGAACAGAAGAGCTGTGCAAGGTTATCAGCGACCTGAAAAATGCGGGAATGGAGGTCATCCTGGTCTCCTCCGGCGCTATCGGCATGGGGGTCGGAAAGCTTTCCCTTCCAGGCAGACCGTCGGACATGGCAACCAAACAGGCTGCTGCTGCAGTGGGACAATGTGAACTGATGTATGTCTACGACAAGCTGTTCTCGGAATACAACCATACGGTCGCGCAGATCCTGATCACTGCATCTGATATCAGGCATGAAGACCGGCACCGCAATTTTTCCACGACTCTGAACAGACTCCTGGAACTGGATGTGATCCCTGTTATCAATGAAAATGACTCCGTTGCCACAGAAGAGATCGTGATCGGAGACAATGATACCCTGGCCGCCATCGTTGCCACCAGCGCAAAGGCAGAACTTCTGGTGCTGCTCTCCGACATAGATGGTCTGTATACGGCGGATCCGAAGAAAGATCCTTCTGCCAGACTGATCCGGGAAGTATCAGAACTGACAGATGATATTCTGGCGCTGGCAGGAGACAAAGGATCTGATCTGGGGACCGGAGGCATGAAGACAAAACTGTCTGCTGCCGGGATCTGCATGAACGAAGGCTGTGATATGATCATCGCCAATGGTTCCGATCCCACGCTTCTGTATGACATCGCAGACGGAAAACCGGTCGGGACCCGCTTTCTGGCCGGCAGATCCTGCAGATAACCCGCACACACTTTATGAATATCAAAGAGGAAACTGCTATGACGACTCAGGAAATCTTAAAAAAAGCAAAGGACGCCAAAAGTGCATTTGCTTCCATCACAGAAGAACAGAAAAACCAGGCACTTTCGGTAATGGCGGATTACATTGAAAAAGAATGTACTGAGATCCTTGCGCAGAATGCGCTGGATCTGGATGCAGCCAGAGGAACGATCACAGATGTCATGCTGGACCGGCTGATGCTGAATGAAAGCCGGATCAAAGGGATGGCCGACGGCATCCGGGATGTGATCGGGCTGCCGGATCCTGTTGGTCACGTCCTGACAGAAAGGACGATCACGGATGGGCTGAACCTGAAGAAGGTTTCCGTTCCCCTGGGCGTTGTGGCGATCATTTATGAAAGCCGTCCGAATGTGACCTCCGACGCCGCTTCTCTGTGTCTGAAAAGCGGCAATGTCTGCATCCTGAGGGGCGGGAAGGAAGCATACCGGACCTCAAAAGCCATCGTAAACGCCATGCAGGACGGGCTGGCATCCATCGGTCTTCCAAAGGATCTGATCAATATCATTGACGATACCACAAGGGAAAGCGCCGCTGAACTGATGAAAGCACGCGGCTATGTGGATATGCTGATCCCCAGAGGAGGTGCCGGCCTGATCCGTGCCTGTGTGGAAAATGCACTGGTACCCTGCATTGAGACCGGAACCGGCATCTGTACGGTCTATGTTGACGAAAGCGCAGACCAGGAAAAGGCACTGAAGATCATCCTCAACGCCAAAACACAGCGTCCTTCTGTATGCAATGCAGAAGAAACGCTGCTGGTACATGAAAAGATCGCCGGCACTTTCCTGCCGAAGATCAAGGAACTGCTTGTGGACAGCCGGATCCAGGCAGGAGAACCTGCTGTGGAATTAAGGCTCTGCGAAGCTTCTCAGAAGATCATCTCCGGTACACCTGCCAAACCGGAGGATTTTGATACGGAATTCCTGAACTATATCCTGGCAGTCAAGATCGTGAAAGATGTCCGGGAAGCTGTAGCGCATATTGCCGCTCATTCCACTCATCATTCGGATGCCATCCTGACGGAGAGCAAAGAAGCAGCGGATTATTTCACCACCCATGTAGACAGCGCAGCTGTTTATGTGAATGCCTCCACCCGGTTTACTGACGGAGGCATGTTCGGCCTTGGCTGCGAAATGGGGATCTCCACCCAGAAGCTGCACGCCAGAGGCCCGATGGGCCTGGAGGAGCTCACCAGTTACAAATACATCGTAACCGGCAACGGCCAGACCCGTGGCTGAAAAACGCATTATAAAAAGGAGCTGTCCGTGTGATATGCTCCTTTTTTATTGCCCGTTTTTTCTGATCCTCAGCTTTACAGTTCCCGTTTCTAAAAAATATGCCTTCCAGAGACATATGTATTAGAAAAAAACATATTTTCTAAATAATCGTCCCTTTTGCAGGTGTTATTTTAGAAAACAGCCGGATTACCCGGCTGTTTACTGTATTTTTCTAAAAATAGGTCCTCTGAGAACGTTGTTTTTTAGAAAGTGTGATTTTTTCTAAAATAAGGGGCGAAAACCAGGCCATTTTTTAGAAAACACCGATTTTCTTGCATCAAAAATCAAAAAGTACGGCATTTTCAGCCTCCCAGGAGCCACAGCTCCAGGATTCCGTACATTTCCCGGATCACACTGGTGGGAAACAACCACCACAGGGTCGGGGCCATGATAGTCTCTGCCTGAAGACCTGCCTGCTCGGCATATTTTTCGGCGCGGTATGCGTGATAGTCATTGGTTGCCAGGGCGATCTGCGGATCAAGTCCTTCTCTTTCGATGATCTCTTTGGAATAACGAAGGTTCTCCCGGGTGTCGGTGGATCGGTCTTCCGGATAGATCCGTTTTTTTTCGATCCCGTGATCTGCCAGATACTGGTACATAACGAAGGCTTCGCTGACCGTTTCATTATCTCCTCGTCCGCCGGATACAATGCAGGCGGAGTCCGGGTTTTCTTCCAGAAAAGCAATGGCTGCATCCAGCCTGCTCTGCATGGACCTGCTGACCCGGTTGCCGTATACCCTTGCTCCCAGAACGATCACGGTCGCTCCCGGTTTGGGAGTTCCCATCCCGCCTTTTAACATGGCTGCACCGGTGACCGCTGCCAGAACAAGGATCACTGCACATACAAACAGCAGCAAGATCTCAACGATCCTGCCGCCTGTACTTTTCCAGCCGGTTCTGATCAGGTGATTGATCTTTTCACCCCAGATCCCGTACACGATCATTAATGCTGACAGTCCCATTCCCGTCAGGGCGCCGATATTCGGGTTGAATGTGATCAGAGCAGGGATCAGAAACCACAGGAATAAGACTGTGCCGATGACCAGCATTATCAATCTGACAATGGTGAAACCATCCATCTTCATCTTATCGCTTCCGATCAGTATTTCAGCAGATACTTCTGGATCTCCCAGTCGCTGATCCTCTGGGAGTATTCAGACCATTCGTGTTTCTTGGCCGTGATATAGCGTTCAAAGATATGGTTTCCGAGAACCTCCCGGATAAACCCGTCTTTTTCCGCTTTCCGGATCGCTTCGTACATATTCAGCGGAAGCATGTGAATGCCGGAGCGTGTGAGTTCCCGTTTGCTCATTTCAAAAATGTTTTTGTCCACGGGAGCCGGAGGCGTCATACCCTGGCGGATACCTTCCAGTCCTGCTTCCAGGCAGAGTGCCAGTGCGAGATAAGGATTAGCGGAAGGATCGGGATTTCGCAGTTCGATCCTTGTGGATTGTCCTCCGGAAGTAGGAACGCGGAAAAGCGGCGAACGGTTCCTGGCAGACCATGCAATATACAGCGGCGCTTCAAAATCGGGCACCAGACGTTTGTAGGAATTGATCAGCGGATTGGTGATGATCGTAATGCCTTCGATATGCTTCATGATGCCGGCCATGAAGGAATACGCTTCCTTGGACAGACCGTTTTTGTCCGATTCGTCCACGAAAGCATTGGTCTTGTCCTTGGTCAGGGACATATTCAGGTGCATGCCGTTTCCTGCCACACCGTAGAACGGCTTTGGCATAAACGTGGCGTACATACCGTGCTTTTCGGAAATGGTCTTCACGGCATATTTAAAGGTCATGATATTGTCCGCTGCCGTAAGCGCCTCCGCATATTTAAAATCGATCTCATGCTGGGCTGGCCCGCACTCATGATGGGATGCCTCGATCTCAAAGCCCAGGTCTTCCAGGGCGAGAACGATATATTTCCTGACATCCTCCCCCACATCATTTGGACCGAGATCGAAATACCCGCCTTCATCATAGGAATCCAGGACAGGACGCCCGTCAGCGTCTGTCTTCATCAGATAGAATTCGCATTCCGGTCCCACATTAAAGGTATAACCCATCTCCTGTGCATGCTCAAGGGCATTTCTCAGGATAAACCGGGGATCGCCTTCAAAGGGGTTGCCGTCAGGCTTATAGACATCACAGATGAGACGCGCGACCTTGCCCTTTTCCTGATCCCAGGGATGGATACGGAAAGAGTCCAGATCTGGATAAAGGCACATATCCGACTCCTCGATCCTGGCGAACCCGTCTATGGAAGATCCGTCAAACATCATTTTGTTCCGGAGTGCTTTTTCAATCTGGGAAGGCGTGATAGACACATTCTTCATGGCGCCGAAGATATCGGTGAACTGCAGCCTGATAAACTGGATATCTTCTGATTTAATTGCTTTAACGATCTGTTCTTTTGTCATTCTTTCGTCCTTCCTTGATCTGAACCTTTCTTTTTTGTTACTGCTGTGTTTCTTTTTCCTGCTCTGCTCTTCCGGTGATCCGATGCAGGCTTTTTCCTGACACTGTATCCGAAATTTCCGATCTTTTTTCCCAGGGAAAAATATTCTCCATGGGAATAAGCCGTAAGGCCCGCGCTGTTCAGATGGAACTTCCCTTTCTCATCCATCAGTGTTTCATCCACGGTCACGGCTTCCACTCTGGCCAGGAACATGTCGTGCGATCCCAGAGGGATCGTCTGCATGACCCTGCATTCGATGCAAACAGGGCTTTCTGCAATAGAAGGGGCCTGTACTTTCTCGGATGGGATCAGATGCAGTCCGCATTCTGCGGCTTTATCGATCTCCCTGCCACTTTTGACGCCGCAGTAATCCATACATCTCGTGAGCTGTTCATTCACCAGATTGATAACGAATTCCCCTGTCCGGCTGATGATCCCGTGGCTGAACCGTTCCGGCCGGATGGAAACAGATACCATCGCGGGGTCAGAGCAGACAGTTCCTGCCCAGGCAACCGTAATGATATCGGGCTGCTCTCCCGGGATCTGGCAGCTTACCATAACCGCCGGAAGAGGATACAGCATATTCCCCGGTTTAAAACTTTTTCTTGTCACGTATGTTTTCCTGTTTATTCTACATCTTCGTAGGGTCTTGTGGCATCGCCCACAGGTCCCTCCGCATCCAGATTGCCGTCACTTCCGCAGACAGGACATTTCCCGTAATCCGGGCCGTAATCCCCGATCAGGTCAATGGCATATCTGTACTTTTTTCCGCATTTTTTGCATGTATAACACATGTACTGTGCACCCCAGGTCATAATATCCCTCCTGTTTTCATTTTGTTAACTTAAATAAATACATATTTCCCCAGGCGATCCATCGCTTCCTGTACCCTTGAAAGAGGAAGCGCCAGGTTGATCCGCAGATGGCAGCGGCCGTGGAACATCCGGCCGTCCTGCAGGGCAACTCCAACGTTCCAGCAGGCCTGTTCCACCTCGTCCAGGGTCTTTCCGTGCTTTTGGCACCACTCGCTGCAGTCTGCAAACAGCATATAGGTCCCCTGCGGCCGGCAGACTTTTACCTCAGGAAAACGCTCCGCGATATAACGGCAGGCATAATCAACATTTTCGGACAGGACCATGTTCAGTTCGTCCACCCATTCATATCCTTCCGGCCGGTAGGCTCCGATCAGGGCATGCATGGACAGCACATTCATCTCATTGTAATGGCTGAGAGATGATTCCTTCAGGATTCTTTCCCGCATCCAGGGATTATAGATGATATGATAGCTTCCTACCAGTCCGGCCAGATTAAATGTTTTGGACGGCGCATAAAAAGCCGCGGTCCTCATCCTGGCATCCTCTGATACAGACTGCACAGGGATGTGCTGATGACCGTCCAGTATGATGTCCGACCAGATCTCATCAGAGACCACATACACATCATATTTACGGAACAGTTCCATGACCTGCTCCAGTTCCTGCCTCTCCCAGACTCTGCCGGTGGGATTGTGCGGAGAACACAGGATTGCCGCATGGATATGCTCTTCCCGTATTTTTTTCTCCATATCGGCAAGATCCATTCTCCAGACGCCATCCCCGTCAATATACAATGGGCTGTGCACGATCTTGTAGCCGTTATTTGTCAGGGACATGGTAAAGCCGATATAAGTCGGGGAATGGACCAGTACTTTATCTCCCCGGGAGCAGAATACGTTCAGCGCGGAAAGGACGCCGCCGAGCACGCCGTTCTCATATCCGATGCATTCCTTTGTAAGGCCCGTCACATGGTTTCTTTTTTCCTGCCATCTGATGATCTCATCAAAATACTCCTGTCGCGGATTAAAATATCCGAAAGCAGGATGCTGTGCCCGGCTGACAAGCGCTTCCGTGATGGAAGGACAGACCGGAAAATTCATATCGGCCACCCACATGGGGATGGGGTCAAACCCATCCTGCGGAAGATCCGGCGCAAAGCCCGGTATCTGTCCCAGGCTGTCCAAGGCAATGGCATCGTGGCCTTTTCTGTCGATGATCGAAGTAAAATCGTATTTCATGTTTCCTATTATTATTACAACAGCGGGCCAACAGGCCCGCTGTCTGAGGTCAGGTAAAGACCTTTCGGATTACTCGTTGTACGGAGCAAGGTGAAGCAGCTGACGTGCTTCGTCCGGAGTAGCAACTTCACGGCCGAATTCCTTAACAACACGAACAGCTCTTTCCACGAACTGCTTGTTGGATTCAGCAAGTACGCCTTTGCTGTACAGAACGTTGTCTTCCATACCAACACGGATATGTCCGCCCAGAGCGGTTGCGCCGTAGAGCATTTCCATTGCGGAATGTCCAACGCCGAAGCAGGACCATGTGTAGTTAGCCGGTCCAACCAGACGGTCAGCTTCTTCCTTCATGAAGATCAGGTTCTTCATCGTGCCGCCGATGCCGTTTGCGCAGCCCATGCAGAACTGGAAGTGAACAGGAGTCTTCAGGACGCCCTTCTTGATATAATATGCAGCGTTTCCGATCATACCGGGATCAAATGCTTCGATTTCCGGCTTTACGCCCAGTTCCTGGAACAGAAGGCCACAGTCTTCAAGGAACTTCGGGGTGTTCAGGAACAGGCCGCTGTTCAGCCAGTTCATGGAACCGCAGTCATAGGATGCCATTTCCGGTTTCAGTTCTTTTACATGAGCAACACGGATCTCATCATCCGCATGGATATCACCTGATGTGGTAAGGTTAAGAACGATATCGCAGTCCTTGTAGCCTTTGATCAGTTCAACCGTCTTTTTGAATCTGACGGGATCCATTGCTCCGTTGCCGTCTGCATCTCTCATATGAAGATGAGCAACTGCTGCACCAGCTTTCCAGCACTCATAAACGTCTGCTGCTATCTCTTCCGGCTCCATCGGGACGTTCGGGTTGTCTTTCTTTTTCGGCCACGCACCGGTCGGTGCGACTGTGATAATTGTTTTGTTCTTTAATGCCTTAAGATCTGCCATTTGTAATTCCTCCATTTTACATTTAAAAATTAAGCTTAATATTTAAACCTGTTTCCAGATCTATTTATTTTATAACATTATTCAATGCTCTTTTCAAGCCATAGTTATGCCCCTCCCAGGAACCTGTCCAGAAAATTCGGGATGCGCTGCAGTGCCTGATAGACCCCTTCCAGATACACAAAAATGCTTAAAAGAACCCCGATCACCGGGATCAGATAATCGATCAGCTGGTTTTTATGAGTACGGGTATAAGAGAAAAGCAGGACGACAGGCGCTATGGGAAGCAGGATCCCGGCTCCTCCGATCCCCAGGTCCAGCATCTTTAATATAAGATCACCATTTGCTGACTGACTTGCCAATAATCTATTTGCCAGAAAGGCCAGGATCAGAGAGTCCAAAACCCCGGCGACCGCAAACACAATAGCCGTAAAAACAGAAAACTGAAGAGAATTTCTTCTGGTCTTCAGGAACAGATCGTATTCCGCATGTGTTCTTCCGTTCTTGCAGAACGCCCGTTCCCGGTATTTAATAAAAAACGCCATCACAAGAAACACCAGGAACATCATCGGCGGTTTCGTTGTCAGGAACGGGAAGATATTATAATCCAGCACGATCCTGTCCTGCGCAGCAAGGACCCGCAGCGCGATCGATGCTGCTTCATAGAGCACCGGCAGAATGGCCATTGCACGCAGTATCCGGATCTTCTTTCCCTGAAAAAACCGTTTCGGCCAGGCATTCAGGCAATACATAAACAAGGTGCACAGAAAAAGATCGATAAACAGGTTGTAAGAGATCGAACCGGATTTCATGTTATGGGCAGCGAGATTGATCTGTTCGACCGCCGCCTGTCTGCTGCCTGAAAGTATGGATACAGCACCGACGAGATAACGGTTGAAGATAAACAATGACAGGACTACGATCAATGCGGCTGCTGCGATATGGATCGTGAACTGTCTCTTATATCCGTCACTGGTATCCAGGATCAAAGCATAGTTGGCCAGCAGAAGAAAAGGAACAGACATGGATGCCGCTACACTAAGCACAGCCTGTAATGTCAGGGTCTGTTCTGCCAGCTGCTCGCTGATATTCCCGCCCAGGGCAAGAAGAACGGACACCTGAGCGATGACGATGCACAGCCATCCGAGCATGCGCATATGCCTGTATGACAAAGGCCCTCTGTACCGGATATCATGTTCCAGAGATACTTCAGACAGCTTCTTCCTGCGAAATCTTCTCTTCTTTTCCATCGTTTTTCACTTTTTAAATGCCGTGGATAAACAGTCCGCTCTGCAGCTTTGGTTCGAACCAGGTGGATTTCGGCGGCATAACAAGACCTGCATCGGTCACCCGGAACAGTTCCTCCATCGTGGTCGGGTACAGGGCAAATCCGATCTTCATATCCTCATTACAGCGCCGTTCCAGTTCCTCAAACCCTTTTACGCCTCCCACAAAATCCATTCTCTCATCGGCACGGATATCCTCCACCCCGAGGATCGGACGCAGCAGATTATCCTGCAGCAGGGAGGACTCCAGGGCACCGACAGGATCATCCTTCATGATCTCCGGATGGGCGATCAGCCGATACCACTGTCCCGACAGATATACTGCGAATTCCCCTTTTTTCTTAACCGTCAGGGCGCCGTGTTTCTTTTCATTTTCGGTAAATTCCTTCGGGACGGCCTCCACGTCAAACCCGTCTTCCGGCAGTGCAGCCACGAACTCTTCCACCG
>R26__coassemble_929_pt1 | contig 15809 bp, 12 predicted proteins | sample R26__metabat2_high_PE_046 | metagenome-assembled genome bin R26
TCGGACGTTTAGCAAAAACAAGGAGGGGGTACCCTCCTTAGATCGGACGTTTAGCGAAAACAAGGAGGGGGTACTCTCCTCAGATCGGACGTTTAGCAAAAACAAGGAGGGTATACCCTCCTCAGATCGGACGTTTAGCAAAAACAAGGAGGGTATACCCTCCTCAAACAAAAATGCATCGACCATACGATCGATGCATTTTTAGTTGATCCAAAGTTTTTGAACAGAATATTATTCCGTAATCGCCCAGACTCTTGCCGGAAGGCCTGTTGCGTTCTCGATCCTCGGATAGGAAACGATGAGCACGGCTCCTGCCGGCTGTACCTGATCCAGGTTGCACAGTACTTCAACCTGCAGCTTTTCCTTGTTCAGTACGTATCTTTCGCAGACCAGGTCGCCTGCTGCTGCACATACTGCGGAAGCATCCGTATCCAGTGCTTCATGGCCGTTGGCTGCCGCATTGCGGGTCTCATAGATATACTGCAGTGCTTCCAGAGACCAGCCCGGGAAGTTTTCAGATCCGTCCTCGGCGATGCCGGAAAGGGCGTTCATGTCCGGCCATTTCTTGGACCAGTCTGTCCGAAGGGCTACAAACGCTCCGTCCGGAATATCTCCGTACTGTTTTTCGTAGTTCTTGATATCCTCTACGGTGACTGCATAATGCACATCCTTTTTGACCTGCTCTGTGATATCGATCACGCAGAGCGGGAAGATCAGATCATGTACATCATACTGCTCGGAATTCTGTTTGCCCTTGATAAAATGGCCCGGAAAATCGATATGCGTACCAAACTGTCCCGGAAACCGGAAAGACTGGATCAGGCATTCCAGCATGGGATTGCCCCAGTCAAAGATGGTTTTCGACAGTTCTACAGTACCTGCAGGGATTCCTGACCAGCAGGGGCTATCATTATTGAGCGGGTGAGACAGTTCTACCCATTTATATTTTTTCGCCGCCTTGAGGGCTTCCCATAATTTATACTCCGCCATAATACTGTTCTCCTTTCACTTTACCAAACCGGACGTATCTTATTCCGCATCCATGGTCGGCAGTACGTGAGTAACGTTCAGACTTTCCCCATCCTTGAATTCATTGATGAACACAGTCTTGGTCGGAACATTGCCGTCTGCGTAGCTGATGGTTCCTGTAAGGCCTTCAAAATCAGTAACCTGTGCAATCGCGTTGCGGATGCTTTCCGGTGAATAGTCGCCGTTCGCATAATTCTCAACAGCGTATTTCAGCAGGTATGCTGCATCGTAAGCAAGCGCTGCAAATGCGTTCTGCGGATCTTCGTTGTATTTCTCTCTGTAAGCTGCGATGAACTCGTCAGTAGAAGGATCTGCATAGTTGACATGTGTGCTGAAGTAGGTATTGTTGGAAGCTTCTCCTGCGATCTGTGCAACAGAAAGATCATCCAGGCCGTCGCCGGACAGGCATGTGCAATCGATACCTGCTTCTCTCAGCTGCTTCAGAATGATCGGTCCTTCATCGGTGAAGCATCCCAGGAAAACAGCGTCCGGTGTTTCACCAAGTGCCAGGATCTGGTTGACGATGGAAGAGAAATCCATATTGGTGTTGTCATCATACTCTGCACCGAAGTCGCCTTCAGACAGAAGCGTTCCGCCCAGCTCTACAAAATGCTGCTGGAAGAACTTGGACAGAGCCAGTGTGAATTCGTCTGTATTGTTGGTCATAACATAAACTGTACGGATGCCAAGTTCATTATATGCATATTCAGCCATAGCGGATGCCTGTACGTTATCACCATAAGGAACCAGGAAAGCGGTGTCGCCGACACGCTCCTGTGTATAAGGCAGTGTGGAAACGGTGGCCAGTGACGGGATGCCGTACTCCTGCGCAATGGTTCCGCATGCGATATCTGTATTGGGGTCGTTCATACCGACCAGAACATCTACGCCGTCCTGCTCGATCAGTTTGATCGTCAGGCTGGTTGCGGTAGCCAGATCAGAAGTGGTGTCATAGGAAACGTACTCGACTTCATGTCCGTCGATACCGCCGGCTGCATTGATCTGATCCAGAGCCAGTTGGAAACCTTTGGAACCGGCTACGTCATAGCTGTCAAACCATCCGGTAAGAGCAAACAGTCCACCCACTTTGATGTGGTCTTCGCCGGCATGTGCGATACCTGCGAACAATGTTGCTGCCAGAGCGCCAATTACAATAGCACTGAGAAATCTGTTTCTTCTTTTCATTGTTGTTCTCCTTCATTTGTTTTTATAACAACAGCTTCAGCTGTCATGTACTTTTTTCCGCCGGAATGCGTGAGCAAAATCCTTATAGGTCTGTTTTCGGAACAGCCCCGTATAAGTGCTTCTGTTGAACAGGCTTCCCACCAGATATTCACTGCTTCCGGTGACGCCCTGTTTCCGGAAGATGATCATCACGATAAACAGAACGCTCATGACAATATTGGTCAGACCGTTGATCTGCGGAACATTGATCCCGAAGATCGTAAAACCGGTGCTGAAGTTAGCCAGGAACTGAGGCAGGAATGTCAGGACTGCCGCACCCGGGATAGCGCCGGACAATGAGGCCATACCGCCAAGTACGGACATCTCCAGGATATTGAATGTCTTGTCAAAATAAAACAGCGAGGGGGCAATAGTCCTCTGCAGATGTGCCCACAGACAGCCGCCTACAGCTGCAAAAAAGGCGCTGACCATAAAGGACATCAGCCGGATCGACCTCTCATTGATCCCTAAGGAAGCTGCCGCATCCTCATCATCCCGGAGCGCGATCATGGATCTTCCGAATGCGGAAGTACGGAACCGGTACAGGATAAACAGGGACAGTATCGCTACGATCACCGTGACCAGCAGCGTAGAATGCTTGCTCATACCACTCAGGCCTCTGGATCCGTTGGTCAGATTGTTGGCATTGTCCAGAACACTCTTGATCACGATGACCATACCCAGGGTGATGACCGCCAGATAATGCCCCTTTGCCCGAAGGATCGCAAACCCGATGAGTCCCGCAATGATCATGGTGATACAGGCTGCTACGATCATTGCCGCCCAGAAGGGCAGCTGGATCTTTGTCAGCCATTCCGGCATATTGGTGACCATGGCATTTTTCATGGTCTCAGAAAGAGTCAGGATAGAACTGATATAAGCGCCAAGCGCCATAAATCCTGCCTGCCCCAGGGAAAAGATTCCCGTGATCCCATTGGTCAGGTTCAGACTGGCTGCCAGGATGATATTGATAAAGAACAGGATAAATACCGATTCATAATAGTTGCCTGCCACAAAGTGCACGAGCAGAAGGATGATAACGGGAAGCAGCACCACAGCCAGGAACCGGAACAATGAATTGTCTACAAGTCTTGTACTTTTCTTCATGTTCAGCTCCTTTTCCAGTTATTGCTGCCAAACAGTCCGTTCGGGCGGACCAGCAGCACCAGTATCAATACGATAAAGGTGAAGGTCGTCTGGAAAGACGCCACCCCGCCGGGCAGATAGCCGCTGAAAAAGATCTCCAGCACAGCCATGATATATCCTCCCGCAACAGCTCCGGTAAGACTTCCGAGCCCTCCCAGCACGGCTGCGATAAATGCTTTTACACCCAGCATAAATCCCATGTCATTGCTGAAGGAAGTATATTTGCCGGAATATAAGATCCCTGCAACTGCTGCCAGAACAGATCCTATGATAAATGCTACGGTAATGATCCGGTTTCGGTCGATCCCCACCAGGTCGGCGGCTTCCGGATTGTCCGCAACGGCACGCATAGCCTTGCCCACCGAGGTCTTCTGGATGATCAGCACCACTACGATCGTCAGGATCACCGTGCATGCAAAAGACACCACATCGATCACAGACACAGTAACACCAAGGAATTTAAAGGTTTTTGAGAAAAATGCCGGGATGATCAGCGCCTTGGCACTGGAATTAAAGATCGCCTGGCACAATGCCTCCAGAAAGATAGAGACAGCCAGCGAAGTGATGATCTGTGTGGATTCTCCCGCATTCCGGATCGGCCTGTATGCGATCTTTTCAATAAAGATACCAAACAGTACGGTAATGATGATCGCCAGGATAACCGCAAACCCGAAGGGAATTCCTGCATTTATCAGCACCCACAAAGAGAAGGTGGCGATCATCAGAAGTTCTCCATGGGCAAAATTGATCATACCCATGATACTGTAGACGATCGAATAGCCGATCGCCACCAGAGCATAGATACTGCCCAGTTTGATTGCACTGATTAATTGTGCAGTGAAGAAACCCATGTTTCCTTTCCTCCCAGATAGATCCGTTTCACCTCTTCGTTTTCCGCCACTTCTTCGCTGGGGCCTTCCATCACGATCGCTCCGCTCTCCATGATATAGGTCCGGTTGGAGATTGCCATGGCGTCCAGGGCATTCTGCTCCACCAGCTGTATGGTCTTGCCGTTTTGCTGCAGGGTCTGGATCACCTCAAACCCCTGTTCAACGAAGATAGGCGCCAGTCCCAGTGACGGCTCATCCAACAAAAGGAGTTTGGCTCCTGTCACCAGTCCGCGGCCGATCGCCAGCATCTGCTGTTCCCCGCCGGACAGGCTTCCGGCTTTCTGATGGATACGTTCCTTTAAGATCGGGAACATATCAAATACGTAATCCATCCGCTCCTTCAGCACTTTACGGTCTTTGATAAGATATCCGCCCAGCTGCAGGTTTTCTCCCACACTCAGCTTGCTGAAGACCTGTCTTCCTTCCGGCACATGCACAATACCGGCTGAAACGATCTGCGTAGGACTCATGCCCAGGATTTCCTTCCCGTTAAACAGGATTGATCCGGACTTCGCTTTAAGAAGTCCTGAGATCGCCTTCATGGTAGAGGTCTTCCCTGCTCCGTTGGAGCCGATCAGGGACACGATCTCCCCTTCCCGGATCGCGAAGGAAATCTCCCGGACTGCGTTGATCTTTTTATAGCTGATGCTCAGATTACTGACTTTTAGCATGTTGTTTCCTTTTATTACGTACAGATCCGCCCAGGTACGCGGAAATAACTTCCTCGGATTCATAGATCTGCCGCGGAGTTCCCTCCGCGATGATCGTACCGGACGCCATAACGTAGATATATTCACAAAGGTTCATGACAACCTTCATATCATGCTCGATCAAAAGGATCGTCATCTCGGGATGATCCTTATGGATCCCCCGGATATCGTCCACGAGCTGCAGACTCTCCTGCGGATTCATGCCTGCTGCCGGCTCATCCAGCAGAAGGAGTTTTGGCTGGATCGCAAGGCACCGGGCGATCTCCAGTCGCCTCTGCAGTCCGTATGGCAGATTGTCTGCCTGCATATCCGCATACTGCTCGATCCCCATTGTTCTGAGAGCCTCATAGGCTCTTTCGGAAAACTGTTTCTCTTCCCTTCTGTACCGGGGCAGATAAATCAGCATTTCCACCAGATTATATTTCCGGCTGATCTGGCTGGCTGTGATGGCATTGTCCAGAACAGTCTGATCACCGAACAGACGAAGATTCTGGAACGTTCTTGCGATCCCGGCTTTTGCATGATGGGCTGCGTCAAGGCGCTCTATATGCTCCCCCCGGAACAGGATCTCCCCATCCGTGGGTCTCAGGTTGCCGGAAATCATATTGACGACAGTACTCTTACCGGCGCCGTTTGTCCCGATCAGCCCGTAGATCCTGCCTTTTTCCAGATCCATATTGATATGGTCAACCGCCAGGACTCCCTTAAACTGCTGGGTCAGCCCTCTGACCTGAAGTATATTTTCAGACATCTGTTCCCTCACGAAAGATGCTGACTGCCTGCATGAGCGGGTATTCTAAAATACAACCTGCAGGCTGTCAGAATATGATCATTCCGCAATGCGGATATTTTACTATGATAAAGCGAAATACAGGAGTTGTCAAATAGCAATTCGCATGAATTTACCGCTTATTTCATATGATGCATTGTAGAAAAAAACCGGGCTGATCAGGGATTTCGTTTCGTCAGGCCTTCCCCGGTCAGTTCATATAGAGTATCACAGACCTCTTCCATGTATTTCCTATCATGGGATACGCTGATGATCGCGCCCGGAAAGCTGCGAAGCGCCTGTCTTACAGCCGGCCCGGAAAGCGGTGACAGATTGCGTGTCGGTTCATCCAGGACCAGCACATTTGCGTCGGACATACTGAGTTTCAACAGGATCAGCTTTGCTTTTTGTCCGCCGGACAGTTCGGATATCCTGTGATCCATTTCCTCTGCAGTATATTTCATGGATCCCAGATAAGTACGGATCCGGGTCTGCTCCTCTTTATCGCCGGTCACGCATAAAAATTCCGCCGGCGTCATCTGATCATCAATCAGACCCGAATAGTCCTGCGGCATATACATGGTGTGGATATCCTTACGAGAAAGCAGATTCTTTGCGATGATCCTGATCAAAGTACTTTTGCCGGTACCGTTGTCTCCGGTAATACAGACCTTCTCGTTTCCCCGGATAAACAACCGGATATCGGATGCCAGTTCTCTGGTTCCGTCCGGACACATCAGTCTTTCCACGGTAAGATCCAATACTGTCTTGCCGGAAGGGATGCCGGATCTTCCAACATCAAAACGGATATACATGGCTTCTTCAAGATCCGGCACTTCCACTCTTTCTTCCTGTCCCCGCTCAAACCGGTGTTGCAATGATTTGACTGCATGCATTTTCTTTTTCAGGAGCCTTCCTCCGTGCGGATCCTGACGGGAGGTATTGTCCTGGTCACGGGCAACCTTCTCATAGATCCTTCGAAACTTTTCTTCCCGGATCTTTTGCTGACGCTGTTGATTCAATGCCAGCATTTCCTGATTCCGCAGGTTTGCCCGGCGCAGGGAGACATATTCCGCAAATGGCATATGCATGACCGTACATCTGCTGACAGTCTTTCTCCGGAGCCTCTCGATGTGGATTACCACATTGGCTGTCCGCTCGATCAGTACTTCATCGTGGGAGATATACAGAACGATGCCGGGAAAATCCAGGATAAACTGCTCCAGCCACCTCAGTGTTTTCAGATCAATATCATTGGACGGTTCATCCAGCAGCAAAGCAGTCGGATCTTCCAGAAGAAGACGCAGGAGCTGTATCTTGATCTTTTCGCCGCCTGACAGAGAGCCCATTCGCTGGTCACTATACAGCAGGTCAGCCATGACGGACAGCCTGGCAGACAGCCGGTTCAGATCTTTTGGTGGCTTTTCCCAGAAAGAACCGCTTTCCGAGAAAAAATCATAAACGGACTTTTCCTTCTCTTCCTCTGACAGTTCCTGCGGCAGATAAGCCAGCCGCTCATTTGTAATGATCCGCTCACCGGAGCACTCTGTATAATCTTCGGTCATTTCCGGATCGAAGATCCATTTGAGCAGCGTGCTCTTTCCGTTTCCTTCCTCTCCGATGATCACAGCTTTATCGCCGGGGTTTAGAACAAATGATACATCCTCAATAAGTGGTTTAAGATCCTTTGAATGGATCATTGAAAGATTCCTGATCTGAAGCATAACCGATTCCTCCTTATACCAAAAGAGCCTGCTTCATACCGAAGCAGGCCCGTACAAACGGAAGAATCCTGATATGCCGAAAGCACGCAGCAATACCCGGTCATTCCGGAATGAATACGATAACCCGATTCGGCATACACAAACAGACCTTTGCAGGCCACTGTAGTTGTCTTGCGTAAACCAAATAGAATTATCTGATAATCATTCCTTCACCTGTACGCGGATCCGCGCCTTTCGTATAAGATCAGAAAGATCATAGCATGACATCATGGAAAGCGCAACCGGGATCCTGTTCCGCCGGTGATCTTATTTGTGCAGCTGCAAGCCTTTTGTCTCTGGTTGGACCGGATTCGGGACCATTTCATGCGTTTTTGAAAAAAAGCTTATTTTGCATGATGATTTTAAGCTCGTTTTCATGCGTTTTTATAAGAACTCGCATTTCACATGATAAATTGAGTGTTTTTTTCATGCGTTTTTGAAGAATCATCGATTTCACATAAAAAAATAGGACTTTTTTTCATGCGAATTTAAAAGATTTTTTATTTCACATGATAATTCCGGCAAAACAATCATGCGAAAATCAAAAATCTTCATTTCCGCATGATATTAGCCTTCATAGTTCAGTATTCTACCTTGTCCCGCCATGAAAGCAATAAATGCGAAACAGCACACGAGGTGCTGTTTGCTAAAGGAGGAGAAATTCGATGAAAAAAATTATCTGGAAAGCAGGATTCCCTGCCTGGTTTGTCGGTTTTGTGTTTTGTTATTAGTAGTATAACAGCGCAGGCATCAAGAAAGGCATCAATGATCTGTCTTTTTTTGATTATGAAGAAGCCAGCAACGAAGGGAGGTTTCGTGGCATCACTCCCTGCAGGGAACCTTTCAAGGAACCTTTTTCGTCTGCAAATATTCCTGCAGCTGTTCATTATTAGCTGCGATAATCTTATCGATACCGGCATCCTGAAGCGCTGCAACCAGGGCATCCATTTCCGCATCCACATCCTGCGCCATCCCCACATTCAGGATCGGCAGATATTCATCCAGAATCCTGGCGATATTTCTTGCCTCTACGGAAAATGCTTCGGCATCAAAACTATAGCCAAAAGAAAGAGATGTTCTGGCATTCGTTTCCCACGCAGCCAGATCATCATAATAATTGTCTGCCAGGGGCTCTTTTACATAAAGCATCATCGGATCCCCAAACCGGGAAAAGCCGGATCCGTACCTGCTGCCGTCTTCATTGGCAGTGCCCACTGTTGTGATCACATGCTCTGTACCGGGAACCGGTATATAATCCACTCCTTCGATTCCGTAGTTCAGAAGATTGGCCAGATCGGCATTTTCATAGATCAGATTGATAAAGTCCATTGCCGCTTCCGGATTCTGGCAGGTAGACGCAATTCCAAGCATAAACTCATGGACACTGCTGTTCGTGATCATCGGATCCGAGAGCAGAATAAGACCTATATCCTGATCCGCCCCTGCCATCTGATTGGCTGCAACATTGGTTGGGATCCCGAACAGTCTCCGTTCGTTGAACAACCGGATAACCGAAACCTCATTCAGCATCTGGTTCTCCGGCAGATATCCTTCCTCAAACCATTTCCGGATCGTACGGTAATATTCCCGCAGTTCTTCCGAAGCATATATATTGATGATCCGGGAGTTTTCCGCAGGATCCAGGATTGCTCCGTAATTGGCTGCCGCTCCAAATGCTTCAAACGGGCAGAAAAACTGATATGTGAGTTCTGCGCTCAATCCCAGGGAAGTCAGATATACATTTCTATTTTTCAGGGTTTTTCCGACTTCTTCCAACTCCTTAAGTGTCATACCGTCATGCATCTCGATTCCGTTTTCTTCCGCCAGTTTCTTATTGTATCGGAATCCCGTGCAGCGAGCAGCATAAGGATACTGAGAGATAGCGTAGGTGATTCCTCCTATCTTCTGGGCGGGAGAGACTTTTTCCGTAGCCTGCAGCACTGCAGGTCCCCGTTCCTGAAGCAGTTCATCCAGAGGCAGCAGAAAACCGTCTGACACCATAGTTGTGATATCATGGGTCAGCCCCACATTGACAATATCGATCTTTTCCCCGCCGGCAATAGCATATGCTGTTTCGGAGGGCAGATCACCGATGAATACCGGCGTAATGTGGACCTTTACGCCAATCGCCGGTATGCAGATCTCATTGACCGCATCTTCCACATCCTGTATGCCGGTCTGCTCAATATTGATGTTAGTATACTGAAAATAAATTTCACAGATCTCCCCGGATCCCTGTGCCCGGGCGAGACCTGCCGGAAAAATGATCAACGATAGAACGATCAAAAGCAGTATTGTTTTTTTCATAATCATACCTATTGTCTGTTTCTGCGGTCGAACTGCGGAAAAGTCGAAAACCATTCATCTGCGCAAAGATCATAGGACGCAAAAGCAGGATTGCCCCGATGGTCTTCCAATTGATAAAGTTCCTTGAGGTCTTTCCCCAGAGCCCTGGTAAATACGGCGCTTCCCCAGATATTCAGATGCTGCCAGTCCGCGCAGTCCGTGGAATAATTGATCTTGGGACGATGTTCCGGAAGATTGTAATTGATCCCGGTGACCCCATACTGCTGTGCGATCTCAAACGCGCTGCAGTAAAAATAATGATCGTGCATATAATCTGCATTCGGATAACCGATCAGCATAACAGGGACATCTTCCTTTTTGCACAATTCCAGGATCTTCTCAAAAAACTCCTGTTCGTGCGCATTCACATTCCGAGCGGTATTGAAAGTAAAATCCATTTCCGGCGTAACATGTGAAGTCAGGGCATTTTTCTCAATATAGCCTTTCCATCCGGCACTCACATCCCATCCTTTCGCTGTGACAGCAAAATCCTGGCCTGTCACCCCTTCATAGTTGGAATGGACCTGCGGATAAGCCAGGGCGTAGCTCCAGAATTCCTCCGGTTCCACGCATTCCGCAATGCATCGCCACCGGTCCACAGGGTTTCGGATTCCGTAAGAACATAAGATCGTACGGGTACGGCTTACCTTGTCCTCCTGGTAAGTGATCGCCTTCAGATCCAGAAGCACGACCTTGGGTTTCCCATACCGGAATGCTTCCCGAAGATAATAATAAGTGCTCCAGTATGGCTGCTCTGCGGACGCCAGATCAAAACAGGCGATTCCGTACTCGGACCACAAAATATTCGTATTCAGATCCGTATATGTCAGACTGGTGCCGACAGCCAGCACATCCACGGTCTCAGGGTCTGTCCTGTAATACTGAAGAAGGCTTATGATCCCATAGGGATATTTAGGCGTAAGCACATAGATCCCGTATGTCAGCACGGCGCCGGTAATTGCCGTGAAAATGGCCAGTCTCAGCCAGAACCAGTGTTTCCGCCGGGGATGTCCGCTATGAAGTTGTCCGCTTTCCTGCTGCTCTATCATACCATAATCATCCGGAAATGCCACAGAGGGCTGCCTTATACGCAGCCCTCCACAGCGAAGGATTTTCTACGGGTTCTTTGGTTATTTCGCCGGTTTTGCTATATTGTTGCCGAATACGGTGATCTCGCACAGTGCCGGATAGATCGCTTCATCCCAGTTGGTGAAGGAGATCCTTACAAACTGTCCCAGAACAGGCTCTTCCAGTTTGATGTACGGATGTACCAGGTCATTTCCTTCTGACTCATATACGGTCGTCCAGTTTTCAGCATTTTCTGCTTCCAGCGGATTGGTAGTTCCGTTGTAGACTTCGATCTTGTAGTCGATAACGCATTTCTCGTTCAGAGTTGCGCTTCTGTCAACATTGATCTCTTTCAGCCACAGACGGAACGCATCGATATTGAAGTTGCCTTTGAAGGACATCAGGAACCAGGGGTTCTCGTCCTCAGCAGCAGGCTGCCACCAGGTGAAGTTGGACTCATCAATGGCGTAGAACGGATGACGGCCTTCGGAGTAACTGGATACTGCATATCCCTGTCTTGCGGAAATAGTGTCATCGCCTACTTCATTGCCTTCTGCCGGGTTCGCCAGCACGCCGGGTACATACTGCGGGGCTTCGGAAAGGTGCGGAACGACCAGGTTGCCTTCCTCATCGATCATGGCCGGATCACAGCCAAGACGTCTTTCCATATCACCTTCATAACCAACGTTCACTGTGTAGAAGCACCAGAGAGTATTTTCCGGTCCCTGAACGATGGATCCGTGTCCGCCGCCTCTTACCACGCCGGTCATGGCATCAAAGCAGTTGATGATCTCTTTCTCCTGCAGTTCGAAGCCTTCCAGCGGTCCTTCAGTGGACTGATAGCAGCCCATGGTATAGGAGTCATACTGTGTGCCTGCGGTTGCCCAGGTCAGATAGTACTTGCCATCGATCTTGATCATGAAGGAACCTTCCGGGAATCCGTTTTCATAGTTTTCATGATTCTGGCCAAAGTTCTGCCATCTGTAATTGTTGTCGTATTCGATGATGATCTTGGGTTCGGTGATCAGTTCTGTCGGGTTTTCCACGTTCAGCTCAGCACCTTCAATGTACGGACCCATTCCCCAGTACAGATACATTCTTCCGTCATCGTCCACGAAGATGTCCACATCGTTGTGAGCAGCGATTACATTACCATCTTCGATGTTGTCCGCAAAGCTCTTTCCGTTATAGGTAAAATCACCCAGATCGGTGAAGGGGCCTTCCGGAGAGGTTGCTTCATACAGATTGGAGCTGTTCCATGCCAGATAGAAATGATCAACGCCTTCGTCGTCGGTCCTGACAGCTACTACCGGAGCGGTAAAGCGCAGAGGCTCTCCATCCTGGTCCACCAGCTGTACATAACGCCAGTTGACGAAATCTTCGGATACCCACAGGGAGCTGTTGGTTCCATACAGATACCAGGTATCATTGTAGTATAATCCGGTCGGGTCAGCGGATGCACGGGTATCGTTTTCCGCAATATAGGTGGATGTTCCGCGGAACAGATCCTGGAAGCGGATATGGGTAATGCTTTCCACCGGATTGTTCGGGATCGCTTCGTTGCCGATCATCTGTCCGATAGAGAACGGGTTGTCCGGGATCATGCCTTTGTCGCTGGCGCCGGAACGCTGATAGTCCAGCGGAAGCGGGTTAATATATGTCTGTGCTTCTGCCTTGTCAACCAGGAATTCCTGTCCTGAAAGAACTTCCTGTGCCAGGTCAGCATGGGCAGTGACGGCAAGTCCGAAAACCATCGCCAGTGCCAGAATGACTGTGATTGCCTTTTTCATGTGTTACTCCTTTCCTTTACATGGTATGCGACAGGGGACGCATATGTTTTTCTGTTGTGGAAATAGTAAAACAGAAAAAGGATCGCTGCTAATACGATCCTGTACATAAATTGTTCTGAAAATGACTATTATGTTATATTCTTTTGTTTTTTCTGTATTCCGAAGGGGACATCCCTTCATTTCGCCGGAACAGCTTGCTGAAATAGGAGAAATTGTCATACCCCGCTGCCAGAGCCACTTCCGTGATGGGAAGATTGGTTTCCTCCAGCATCTGCTTTGCGGACGCCAGCCTGCAGTCCGTGATATATTCCAGGACAGACTTGCCGGTTTCTTTTTTAAACAGGCGCATAAAATACTGAGGGTTTAAATGTACAGCCGAAGCGATCTCTCCGATACTCATATTGGTCCCGAGGTGTTCCCGGATATAACTGACCGCATCACGGATCGTATCCGACCAGATTCTGTCAGGTACAAAACCCTGCTCGGCAGTCTCCTGTGAAGTATCCGCTTCATTCCCGTTCAGAGACCGTCGACTGCTGTTATCAGAATCCTGCGACCGGGTGTGACGGTTCCGGATCCTCTCCGCCGCCTCCTGAAGGATCCGATCCATTTCTTCATAATCCACCGGTTTCAGCACATAGTCCATGCTTCCCATTGTCAGGGCTTTGCGGACATACTCATATTCCGGATGACAGCTCACGAATACACATTCCGTATCCGGGCAATAGGTCCTGACCCACTCATACAACTCCAATCCGCTTCCACCCGGCATTTCCACGTCACACAGCATCAGGTCCATGGCGTTTTCTTCCATGAGCCGGATCGCCTGCCTCATGGATTGCGCTGTAAACACTTCGTCGATCCCGTATTTCTCCCAGTGGATCCTGCGCTGCATCGCCGCAAGCGCCACTGCCTCATCATCGATGATGATCGCTTTCATCTGTTTTATTTCCTCCGAAATCTATCTCTACTGAATGCGCCGGGATATGAATCATCTTTCCTGATCCTGCGGATATCTCACCGGAAAGATCAGCCGGCTCTGTGTTCCCTCGTCCATCTTCCAACGCCCGATCTCAAACCGCGCCTCCTCGCCGAAAAACAGCTCCAGTCTCTCAATCGTATTCTGGATCCCGGTTCCCAGTCCTTCCTGACGGACTTTTGTTTCCTGAAAACGACGGATCAGTTCCAGTGTTTCATCCGAAATCCCACATCCGGTATCCCGAATAAGGATCTCCACATGATTGTCCTCCACATGGGCTGTGATCAAAACATCAATCGGCGCATCATCACGCAGGGCGTATTTGATCACATTTTCCACCAGGTTCTGGATCATTAAGGGCGGCATCACTGCATCTTCCGCGTCTTGTTCGGTCTGAACAACACAGCTGCTGATCCGATCCCCGTAACGGATCTTCTGGATCTCCAGATAATTGAAGATATGGTCCATTTCATCCTTTACCCTGACATAGGGGCGATTGGCATTTACGATAAACTGGAAATACCGGGACAGGCACAGGACCATTTTCTGGATCAGGTCATATTCTTCCGGTTCATAACTGTAAATGATGTTCATGGCGTTCAGGATAAAATGAGGCTGTATCTGCTGGCTCAGATACTGAAGACGGATATCCTGACGCTCCAGTTCTTTTTCATAAACATTTATCTTCAGGTCTTTTACACTGTCCATCATCTCATTAAAATTCCGGTTCAGCAGATCAAACTCATAGGTTCCTGTTCTCTGACGGATCCGATAATCCAGATTCCCATCGTCAACGGAATGGATGGCGTCGATCAGGATATTGACAGGTTTCACCAGCCACTTGCTGAAGGCCAGAAACAGCAGCGGAATGCAGAGCAGGAAAATTATGCTTATGATAAACAGGATCCTCATATAACCCGGAAGCATTTGATCGAGCATCGCTCTGGACACCAGATCCACCAGTACAAGATCACTGGAGGATGATCCCGCGAATAGTGCAACATAATGTTTTCCATTCACCGTAACATTCGGATCTTCGGAAAAGACCGGCACATCCTTCAGTTCTTTTCGGTCTGAAAGGATCCCGTCCCCGGCTCTGGCAAAGACGACAATATTGGAAGAGGTATCCAGCTGGATCATTTCCAGCAGATGATCCAGCCTGAAACTGGCGCCATAAAATGTATTCCTGTAAGGAAACACCCCGATCAGCAGCGAAGGGTCTTTGCCCGAGACAAACCATCCCCTCTGATTCCGGTCCTGATCAAACTGCTCCATTTCGTCCAGAAACATTTCTTTATCTGCTTGATTCAAAATCGCCTTCCCGGAAACAAAATAGCCGGCATCCGGAAAGCTGACGACCACATTGTCAGCCCATATGTATTCAGAAAGGATATCGGCAAATACACCATTCAGTCGCAGATAAGTGTGCATGGAGGCAACATCCGATGAATCCGCCGATTCTTTCATAAGCCTGGCATAATCCTCATTTTCCCGTGATACGGTGTACAGTCGGCGGCTCAGATTCTGCAGATAAAGATCCAACTGGTTCATATTCAGGTTCAGGGCTTCCTGGATATCTCCCGAAACCTGGTTCTCCGCCATCCGGATCGCGCGGCCGCTCATGATCATAGTCAGGATACATACCGGAACGATCAGCAGGAACATGATCAACGCCAGCCTGAACACAGCCGATCTCATGATCAGCTGCATCTGGTGCGGGTTGGCCTTCAAGTTTCTCTTTTTTCCTTTTTTCCAGAATATTGCCATGGTTTCTCTGTCTTCACGGATTGTTTGCTTTTTGTAAGCGCGTTCTGAGTCTACTCAAAATAAGCGCATTTTGTCAATGGGCTTGCTCGCTGTTCTCATATACAGAAATGGCTAAAACCAAGAACAGTGGGAACCAGTATAAATGCCGGGGCCACTAACAAAAGACCGTTCAGGCAGAAGAAAAGCCCGCAAACGGCGAGTTTGCAGGCTTTCCTGGTCGGATTTCGCTCCGGATATAAGCGGAGAGGGTGGGATTCGAACCCACGCGCCCTTGCGGACAAACGGTTTTCAAGACCGCCTCGTTATGACCACTTCGATACCTCTCCGT
>R26__coassemble_931_pt1 | contig 15778 bp, 11 predicted proteins | sample R26__metabat2_high_PE_046 | metagenome-assembled genome bin R26
TTGATCCAATAAACCGGCTCGGCAGTCAGGACGCGTGATCCGCGCATAAGCTGCTGATGACAGAGGGAGGGTTCTTTTGTCACCTTGTTTGAACAGGTGAAAAAAGAACCGTCCCTCTGTCATCTTGAAAGTATTCCACTGTAATAATATAATTTAAAGAAAATGACAGGATGTTCGAAGTGTTCTGCAACACGTTGATGGGGAATTGATATGGCTGAATTTATGAACGGGACAAATGGTGAACAGGACAAGAGTATCATGAAAGAACAGGCAGCAACGATCCGCCTTCTTACCGATCTGACAAGTGCGGGAAGCTGGGTTGTCAACTTTGCTCCGGACGGTGCTTTGGCATCTGTGCAATGGGGAGATGGTCTTCGAAGGCTGTTAGGTTTTAGTGACCAAAATGATTTTCCAAATGAAATGGATTCCTTCATACGGAGCATTTACCCGGAAGACAGGGACACATTCATTCATGAGATGTCTGCCGTTATTTTTGATAAAAACATCATGAGCACAACGGGCTATGATTTCCGCTTTAGCAAAAAGGATGGTTCGATCCGGTGGCTTCGCAGCAAGGGCATAGTGTCACGGGACCCTGAAGGAAGGCCGGTGCAGTTTAGAGGCGTGACCATCGATATAACCCAGGAGAAAGAACATGATACTCTGTACGCTGCACTGCAAAACGAAGCGGCGTCTCTCAACACCATTCACGAGATGCTTGGATCCGGTAAATGGACAATGGATTTTGATGAAGCAGGTGTGATGGTCCGGGTCAACTGGAGCGACGAATTCCGAAGAATGATCGGGTATCATGATGCGGATGACTTCCCGGATATACTTCAGTCCTGGTCTGATCTGCTGCATCCCGATGACAGGGAGCGCGTGCTGAAGGAGTTTAACGAAACGATCTCCGACTATCAGGGTCAGAAGACCTATGACGTAGAGTATCGTCTGTTGACGAAAAACAGAGGGTATCGCTGGTATCGGGCTGTCGGAAAACCGACCCGTCGTCCGGATGGTTCGCCGATCACTTATATCGGCGTGTTCATTGACATCAACGAACGAAAAGAAATGATGCAGGAACTGGCGCAGCAGCGGAAGTCGCTGAGTAATGCGCTGGAAGAAGCCAATCATGCCAACAAGGCAAAGACGGCGTTCCTGTCTAATATGAGTCATGAAATCCGCACTCCGATGAATGCGATCATCGGGCTGGACCGGATCGCATTGAATGATCCCGCTATATCGGAAACAACGCGGGAACATCTTGAAAAGATCGGGCTGTCAGCCCAGCATCTGCTCAGCATTATCAACGACATCCTTGACATGAGCCGTATCGAATCCGGCCGCATGACCGTGAAGAATGAAGAGTTCTCTTTCGCAAAGGCGCTGGCCCAGGTTAATACGATCATAAGCGATCAGTGCAGGGAGAAAGGCATTGCATATGAATGCCGCGTGAAAGGTGCGGTCGATGATTATTATATTGGCGATGAAATGAAGCTGCGGCAGGTTATGATCAATATCCTCGGAAATGCGGTCAAGTTTACGCCGTCAGGCGGTACCGTCCTGTTTGTTGTGGAAGAAGTTGCAAGATTTCACGGAAAATCCACGCTGCGTTTTATCTTCAGCGATACAGGGATTGGGATGAGTCAGGAATTTCTTCCCAAGCTGTTCGATGCCTTCAGTCAGGAGGATTCAACCCGAACAAACCGTTTTGGAAGTACAGGTCTGGGAATGGCCATAACCAAAAACATCATTGAGCTGATGAACGGAACGATTTCCGTAGAAAGCGAAAAGCAGAAAGGAACGACGTTTACCGTTACGGTCACGCTGACCGACTGCGATCGTAAAGACATGGGGGAAGAGGACCATGATCTGCAGCCCCATGATCTGTGCGTATTGGTGATCGATGACGATCCGATCGCCTGTGAACACGCCCAGCTTGTACTGGGGCAGGTAGGCGTGAATTGTGAAAAGGCTCTGTCCGGAGAAGAAGGCCTGCAGATGGTGAAAATCCGCCATGCCAGGAGGGAGCCCTATAATCTGATCCTGGTGGATTGGCGTATGCCTGAAATGGACGGCGTGGAAACGACCCGGCAGATCCGGGCTGCTGTGGGGAACGAAACGCCGGTGATCATCCTTTCCTCATATAATTGGGATGATATTGAGGAGGAAGCGAAGGCTGCAGGCGTGGACACGTTTGTTGCAAAACCGCTTTTCGCCGGGACTGTGCTTGATGAGGTCAGAGCGGCTTTCAAAAAGAAGAATGCGAAGCGTGCACGGAAAACGACGGACCTCGAAGGCCGCAGGATCCTGTTGGCGGAAGATGTCACAATAAACGCCGAGATTATGATCATGGTGCTCTCCATGCGTGAGATGCAGGTGGAACATGCGGAGAATGGGCGTATTGCCGTAGAGATGTTTGAGAAACATGAAGAGGGCTATTATGATGCTGTCCTGATGGATATGCGGATGCCCGAAATGGATGGACTGGAGGCGACCCGGCGGATCAGGGCTCTGGACAGACCGGATGCAAAGAATATTCCCATTATAGCGTTGACGGCAAACGCCTTTGATGAGGATGTTCAGCAAAGTATGCAGGCAGGTCTGAATGCGCACCTGAGTAAACCCGTGGATCCGGACATATTGTTTGAAACGCTGGAAGGACTTTTGTGATCATTTCTGTATGTGAGAATGTGAAGTGGATCCCTGATCTTAACAAGTGCATCAAATGCAGTGGTATGCATGATTTTTAGAGAGCCTCTGTAACGTTTGTGACGGTATGCATGATTATTTGCATTTTTTTCGGTGGTATGCATGATTTTGCCCCCCAAAAAGGGCTTGAAATCATGCATACCACCCATTTCGTTGCAGCGGATTTTTGAAAATCATGCATACCACCTGTTTCGCTGCAGCGAATCCTTAAAAACCATACACAGCATTGATTTTGATGCAGCCTTGTCCAGGGCATTGTCTTGTACAGCTTTCATAATAAACAGCACGTGAGGAGCCGGTGAACAGGCTGTTCTCTTCTTGTACCGGGGCTGATATAATAAACAAAAAGGGGGTGGCTGAATTGATCAGAATGAAAAGATGTTCTGCAGTGACGTTAGTGATCATGATCCTGTTGTGTCTTGTTGCTGCCGGTACCGTGCATGCGGATGCTTCCTTACATGGAGCGTATCATTCCCTGCGAAACGGTAAGACTTCCGAATTCAGACTTGACGGAACCGTGAACTGGGAAGGAACAGAAGGAACGTATGTTCTTGAAAATGATGAATTGATCATTATCATTGGCGGCAATGCGCAGAAATATGAGGTCCGGTTTATTAACAAGCAGATGATCCTGTTTGATCCCACCGGATCCGGAGAAGTATTTGAAAAAGTTAATACAGGTAATGCACCGGACTTTTCCGGCATTGCAGTTGGGGATGCGGTGTATTTCGGAGTGTATGAACAGGATGATAATCCGGATAACGGACCGGAAGAGATCGAATGGGAAGTATTGGATATCCGGGATGGTGAGGCACTACTTCTGAGTAAATATACATTAGATTGCCAGCCGTATTCGTCACAGCCAGATAAGGGAACCTGGGAAGAATGCACTTTGCGGGAGTGGCTGAATGATGATTTCCTGAACAGTGCCTTTAGCCCGGCAGAACAGGGGATCATTAACATAACGGAATTGAAAAATGAAGACAATCCAATTTATCAAACCAGTGGGGGAGCGGATACGGAAGATCAGGTGTTTCTTCTCAGCTTACAGGATATAGAGGACTATTTTGGCTTCCCGGTAAGTAAAGAAAAGGAGCCCCATGAAGAATTGATCAGCAGAATGACAGAGCACTGCAGAAATGTCATGTGGATCCAGGCCGCAGAGTATTTGGAAGAAGACCTGGAAGAGTTTAAAGCGTCTTATATAGAAGGGATTGAAGGAAAATATGGCAGGAATGCGAGCCGTTGGTGGCTTCGTTCCCCTGGTCTGGAAGCCGCCGCCGCATGCATCAATTTTGATGGAACCATTACAACATTTGGGGTGGGAGTGGATCTTTCTAATGTTCCGATCCGTCCCGCAATGTGGATAGAGATAGAGCAGTGACAAAAGAACAGGCAATTTTCTGCAAACGGAATTCCATTCATTGATGCTTTCTTTGATGCCGGTCCTGCTATACTACTGCCAACAAAACATTAATACCAACGAAACAGGAAGGAAATCCTGGTTTCGATAGTTTATTCATTGACTTTCTCATTTTTTAGCAAACAGCACCTTGTGTGCTGTTTTGCTTTTTGCTGAAATGTAGCTGCTCCAGGATTCTTGTGATAAGATATGCAGGAGTGATAATGCAGCACGGGAGATAGGAGGACGATATGGAATACAGGATCATTGACGGAGCGGAAAACATGAAGCTGGAAGATATCCAGAGACTTCTGAAGCTGACCTACTGGGCGGATCAGCGGTCGCCGGAGACGGTGGAGAAGTCCGTGAGAAATGCTTCCTGTTACGGGATCTTCCTTGATGATGTGAACAAACTTGTGGGATTTGCCAGAGTCATAAGTGATTACGCCACCACATTTTATCTGGCAGATGTGATCATTGACCCGGAGTATCAGCGCCGGGGACTGGGGACAGCTCTGGTATCCTATGTTTTATCCCAGCCGGTATACCAGGGTCTCAGAGGCATCCTTCTTACGAAGAATGCTCATGGATTGTATCGGAAATTCGGCTTTGAGCTGAATACAGAAAGAGCCATGACCAGATAACCGGGATCTTCGTGGATCTACAGGCGCTCAACAAACCATTTAGACGGCTGAATCATATGTTAGACGGGTAGAAGAGAATCTGCTTGCAGTAAAGCGGGAACCGGAAGAAATGAATGAGCAGCTGCATCAAACGCGGTGCTATGCATGATTTTCATCAAGCCTCTGTAACGTTTGCGGTGGTATGCATGATTTTTTGCAATTTTTCGGTGGTATGCATGATTTTGCCCCCCAAAAAGGGCTTGAAATCATGCATACCACCCATTTCGTTGCAGCGCATTTTTGAAAATCATGCATACCGCCTATTTCGTTGCAGCAACTCCTTAAAAATCATGCATAGCCCCGCATATGATGCAGCCTTGCCCGGAAAAAGGTGCAAACGAAATCCGGATCATTGATGCCTTTCTTGATGCCGGCGCTGCTATACTGTCAATAACAAAACACAAAACCGACAAAACAGGCAGGAATCCTGCTATACGATAATCTTTTTCATTGACTTTCTCCTTTCTTGGCAAACAGCACCTTGGGTGCTGTTTCGCATTTTACATCAAATGTAGCTGTTTTCCGGTTCTTGTGGTAAGATTTGCAGGAGTTATCAACAGCGCAAGTGCGCAGAGTCCCGCGCATGGATCGTTTCCCCTCGAAAAAGCACATTTGCCGTGCAGAGGAGTGAGCAGAATGAAGAAGCAAACATCTGCAGCCAGTAACAATTCCAAACTTCAGCCCTACCTTTCACCGTTGGCTGTCTGGGCGTTATCTGTCGGATCAGCCATAGGATGGGGATCTCTTGTTGTTACCAGCAGTTCCTATCTTTCCCAGGCGGGACCGCTGGGTTCCATTATCGGCCTGCTGCTGGGATTTGTCATGATGCTGATGGTGTCCAGTCATTATCATTTTCTGGCAAACCGTTATCCGGGGACAGGAGGTTTGTACAACTATGTGAAAAATATCTTCGGATATGACCGCGCCTTCCTGATCGCCTGGTTTATGTTCCTGATCTATATATCCATTTTCTGGGCAAATGCCACAAGCATCCCTTTGTTTGCGCGATATTTTCTTCAGGGGATCTTCAAAAGATGGTATCTTTTCACCGTATTCGGTTATGAGGTCTACCTGGGGGAAGCCCTGGTGACGCTGGCGGTGATGTGGCTGATCGGTCTGCTGTGCATGAAGAGCAAAAAGGTGACTGCCCGCAGTATGGTGGTAATGGTGCTGCTTTTCACCATCGGCATTACGGTATGTTTCGTTATTGCCATGTCCGGGCACAGCAGCGAAGGAATGACCATGAGCCCGGCCTTTCTCCCGGGCAAAAATGTGTTGCGGCAGATCGTGCGTATCGCCTTTATCTCCCCCTGGGCGTTTATTGGATTTGAAACGGTCTCTCACTCGGCTGCGGAATACAATTTTAAGCACAGCAAAATGTTCCGCATCCTTGTCATTTCCACAGCGGTCACTACGCTGCTGTATATCTTTGTGATCCTTTTGAGCGTCACCGCCTATCCGGAAGGCTGCTCAAGCTGGCTCGACTATATCGGAAGGCTGAATGAATTTGATGGGATCGCAGGACTTCCGGCCTTTTACGCCGCAAACCATTATCTCGGTACAGCCGGAGTCAATATCCTGATGATATCCTTGCTGGCGCTGGTGCTTACCAGTCTGATCGGAATGCTGCGCGCCTTGAGCCGCCTGTGCTATGCCGTGGCGCAGGATGGTATCCTGCCGGAACGTTTTTCCTTCCTCAATCGTAAGCAGATCCCGGTCAAAGCCATCCTTCTGGTGCTCCTTGTCTCTTTGCCCATACCGTTTCTTGGAAGAACGGCGATCGGGTGGATCGTGGATACCACCACGATCGGCGCTACCATTATCTATGGCTTTGCATCCGTGGCGGTATTTAAGGCTTCGAAACAGGAAGGCAGCAGAAAGGACCGGGTGATCAGTGGGATCTGCCTGATCATTTTGGTTATCTTCGCCGTATACCTGCTTTTCCCGAGCGCTTTTTCCGACTATACGTTAGCAACGGAGACTTACGTGCTCCTGGCGGTCTGGTCGCTTCTCGGACTGCTGTATTTCCACAGGGTCATACAAAAGGACCATGCCAGAAAGTTCGGTAAAGCCATCATTGTCTGGCTGGCTCTTCTTGCCTTTATCGTTCTGATGGCAATGACCTGGGCGGAAAGGTTAAATGAAGACAGGGAAAATACCATCATGACAGAGATCGCCGGCTATATGGACGGCACGGCTGACCAGGAGATCCTCGAACAGGATCAGGATGCATTTCTTGCTATACAGCTTAACCGGCTTCATAGGGCAGACAATATCAGTGTTTTTGTGATCGTCGGGTTATTCGGACTGGCGCTGATCGTTATGCTCAGCAATTACCGTACCATGCAGAAATGGGAGAGGCTGGCGAATGAGGAGCGCGACGAGGCCCGCACTGCCGCCCTGAAGGATCCGCTGACCGGCGTAAAGAGCAAGCACGCCTTCCTTCTGAACCAGAAGCAGATCGATGCCTCCATTCAGGATGGAACCGCAGATGCGTTTGCCGTGGTTGTCTGTGACGTGAATGGCCTGAAGGTGATCAATGATACTTTAGGCCACAAGGCAGGCGATGAATATATTCTTAATGCCAGCAGGATCATCTGCAGCATTTTCCAGCACAGCCCGGTTTTCCGTACCGGCGGCGATGAGTTCGTTGTGATCCTTCACGGGAGCGATCATCTCAACAGAAAAGATCTGGTCCAGGCGCTCCATGATCGCTCGGTGGAGCATATCCGTACCAAAGAGGTGGTCGTCTCGGGCGGCCTTTCCGATTACAGACCCGGAGCGGACGCCAGTTTTCATGATGTATTTGAGCGGGCAGACGCACGGATGTATGAAGAAAAGAAACTGCTGAAGAGTATTGGCGCAATCTCACGAGAGGATGCTTAAGCGGGATACTGTTAGCGGGCCGGATAGTCTGCTGAAAGATTCAGTGGGAACCCCGCAGCTCCATACTGGTCGATATCTCGATCTTTCTGTAATAGAGATCCGCAGAGCGGATCTGTGACAGCAGAACCTCCGCGGCCGTTTCTCCGATGGAGAAACGGGGAACATCCATGGTAGTCAAGGCAGGTTCGATGATCCGGGATTCCGCAATGTTATCAAACCCGATGATGGCAACATCGTCGGGTATTTTATATCCCCGGGCTTTCAATGCTTTGATGGCGCCGATGGCGATCATATCATTGTCGGCAAAATAACATCTTGCCAACGGATCGTGATTGTCAATGACAGCCAGCATATCTGCAGTAGCATCTTCGATGGACGGCGCAAGTTCATGTATGATGGAGCGGGAGGAAGACATCCCGTTCTCTTTGATCGCCCGGAAATAACCGTTTCTGCGCTCTTCAAAATTAGGAATGGAGTAGCTGCTTTTTAGATATCCGGGCTGAGCATGATAGCGGCTGATCAGAAAATCTGTTGCCATATAAGCACCTTGCTGATTATTGATCAGAATACAATTGCAGGAAACAGAATCAAAGTAGGTATCCAGAAGGACAACCGGAAGCCCCAGGGAAAGAAACCGGAGACAGATCTCTTTCCGCAGTTCCGTCCCGACCAGTATGATCCCGCAGCAGTCTGATGTACGGATGTCTCCGAAATACATCTCCAGATCATCCGTCTTTTCATAAAAATGAATGACATGGCTGATCACATGCGATTTCTGACAGACAGACCGGATACCGTCGTACAGTTCGTCGAATATAGGCGCATAAGATAAGATCGCATTGTGAGTCCTGTAGAAAACCACATGGACAGATCCCAGTCGTTCCTGCTTCTCTTTAATGCGGGAAAAATCATATCCCATTTCCTGCGCTGCCTTGATCACCCTGCGCCGGGTCTTTGTGCTGACACCCGATTTGTTGTTCAGGGCCATGGAAACGGCTGCTTCCGATAATCCCAGTTCTTTTGCCAGCTGCTTTGCGGTGATCGGCATGATGGAGTCTCCTTCTTACTTATCTTACGTTTTATACCACTATATTATAGCGGGTTTTTCTGAAAAAACAAATAATTAAGCTGATAATTAAGTATAAACAACTTAATCTAATGGTGTAATTAAGATAAACATGCTCTAAAATCAAGCTGAAAAAAGAAATGGATCACATCAGTATATGATGCAAGGAGAGATTTGTGATGGATAAAAAAACGATCAGACTGGGCTATGCCCCGACCAGAAGAAGTATCTTCAGCGCGCCGGACGCGATCAAATACCGCGCTCTGACAGCTGACAGGCTGAAAGAACTGAATATCGATTTTGTGGATATCGACGATATCAATGAAGAAGGCCTTCTGTATGATGAAAATGACAGGCTGAAGATCCTGGAAAAATTCAGGGCCGCGAAAGTGGACGGCTTATTCCTTCCCCACTGCAACTTCGGAACAGAGTATCTGTGCGCCAGACTTGCGAAGGATCTGAATGTACCGGTCCTTTTATGGGGACCGCTGGATGAGCGTCCGGCAGAGGACGGAAGCCGACTGCGCGATACCCAGTGCGGGTTGTTCGCAACCGGCAAGGTGCTGCGGCGTTTCAAAGTTCCCTTTACTTATATGACCAACTGCCGGCTGAATGATCCGGTGTTTGAAAGAGGCCTGAGGGATTTCCTGGCGGTATGCAATGTGGTGAAGACCTTCCGTGCCACCCGGATCCTGCAGATCGGCCCCCGGCCCTTTGACTTCTGGTCCACCATGTGCAACGAAGGAGAACTGTTGGAGAGATTTGGCGTGGAGCTCTCTCCCATTCCGCTGCCGGAGCTGACTGCCGAAGTAAAGAAAGCCATTGCCGACGGAGAGGATGTACAGGAAACCATCCGCTATTGCCGGGAGCATATGGATATCAATATCTCCGACGAGCAGCTGACCAATGTGGCCGGCCTTGCAGTCGCCATGGAACGGCTGATCGAAAAGTATCATTGCAATGCCGGTGCGATTCAGTGCTGGAACGCCTTGCAGTCGGAACTTGGCATTATGCCGTGCGCAGCCAACGCCATTTTGAATGACAAAGGAATTCCCATCGTCTGCGAAACGGACATTCACGGTGCGATCACAGCATTAATGGTGGAAGCAGCGGCAAATGACGGGACCAGAGGTTTCTTTGCCGACTGGACCATCCGCCATCCGGATGTGGAAAACGGAGAACTCTTGCAGCATTGCGGTCCGTGGCCGCTGTCCGTCGCCGGCTGCAGGCCCTGCATCACTTATCCGCTGGCCTTTGATCATCCCGGCGCCATTACGGCGGAAGCAAAGCACGGCGACCTGACGTTGGCAAGATTTGACGGAGACAACGGGGAGTACAGCCTGCTCCTGGGCAATGCAAAAGGGATCGACGGGCCCAAAGGCATGGGGACCTATCTCTGGGTAGAAGTGGATAACATCAAACGCCTGGAGGCTAAGATCGTGGAAGGTCCTTATATCCATCACTGTGTGGGGATCCACAAGGATGTGGTCCCGGTATTATATGAAGCATGTAAGTACATCGGGATCCAGCCGGATCTGTATGATCCGATCGAAGAAGATGTGAAAGCTTATCTGAGAGGGGAGTGAAAGAAATGGAGAATCTGAAAGCATTATGTTATCAGCTCAGAAAGGACACGGTAGATATCATCATGTCGGGAGCAACCGGCCATATCGGCGGTGATATGAGTGTGATGGAAATACTGGCGGATCTGTATTTTAAGCAGATGAATGTTTCACCGGACAAAGCAGATGATCCGGACAGGGACTATTTTATCATGAGCAAGGGACATTCCATGGAAGCCTACTATGCTGTGCTGTGTGCAGCCGGATTCCTGGATCTTCAGGATGTGACAGAGCGGTATTCCAAATTCGGATCCCCCTATATCGGCCATTCTCATAATGAGCTGAAAGGGATCGAAATGAATTCCGGTTCCCTCGGACATGGCCTTCCGGTTTCCGTGGGCCTGGCGCTGGCGGCGAAGATGAGCAAAAAGGCGAACCGGGTATATGTGGTGACCGGTGACGGAGAACTGGCGGAAGGATCCAACTGGGAAGGCTTCATGTCCGGTGCGATGTACAGGCTGGACAATCTCTGCTGCATCATTGACCGGAACCGCCTGCAGATCTCCGGCAGCACGGAGGACGTGATGGCGCTGGACGACCTGGCGGCGAAAGTAAAAGCATTTAACTGGAACGTGATCTGTGTGGAAGACGGCAATGATCTGGATCAGATCGACGCCGCACTGGAACAGGCAAAAGCGTGCAAGGGGATGCCCACCTGCATCATCGCCAACACGATCAAGGGAAAAGGTTCACCGGTGATGGAAAACCAGGCAGGATGGCATCATCATGTACCGACACAGGAAGAGTATGAACAGATCATGAAAGATCTGAACACCGCAAAGGAGGCGCTTTCATAATGGGAAATAAGATCGCGAACAGACAGGTCATCTGTGAAGTATTGACCGAGCATGCGAAAGAAGATAAAGAGATCGTGGTGTTATGCAGCGATTCCAGAGGATCCGCATCCCTGGCGCCGTTTTTCAAGGAGTTTCCGGAACAGTCTGTGGAAGTCGGTATCGCGGAGCAGGATCTGGTGGGAATTGCCGCGGGTCTGGCGAAAGCAGGAAAGAAAGCATTTGCTGCATCTCCGGCCAGTTTTATCACTACCAGAAGCTATGAGCAGTGCAAGGTGGACTGCGCTTACTCTGACACCAATGTAAAGCTGATCGGCATCAGCGGTGGTGTTTCCTACGGCGCACTCGGCATGAGCCATCACAGTGCCCAGGATATCGCGGCCATGAGTTCCATCCCGGGAATGCGGGTGTATCTTCCCAGCGACCGGCATCAGACCCGGAAACTGATGGAAAGCCTTCTGCAGGATGAGAAATGTGCATATATCCGGACTGGCAGGAATGCGGTGGAAGATGTATACTCCGAAGAGGACTGCCCCTTTGAAATGGATCGTGCCACAGTCGTCAGGGAAGGAAGCGATGCGGTGATCATCGCCTGCGGCGAGATGGTGAAACCTGCAAAAGATGCAGCCTCCCTGCTGGAAGCAGAAGGGATCAGCGCCGGCGTTCTCGACATGTATTGTGTGAAACCGCTGGATCAGGAAGCGATCATCCGTGCTGCGCAGGGTGCGAAGGTTGTGGTGACCGTAGAAGAGCATTCTCCTTTCGGCGGACTGGGATCCATGGTGGCACAGGTGGTATCCGCCAGCTGCCCGAAGAAGGTTGTGGGGATCGCGCTTCCTGACGCGCCGGTAATCACAGGGACATCAAAAGAAGTATTCGAATACTACGGAATGAATGCGGAAGGGATCGCAGAAACGGTACGGAAATCATTACGTTCCTGACCGACAGAAGAAACAGATGATGAGAAAATATATCTTAAGCGTTGATCAGAGTACCCAGGGAACCAAAGGAATGCTGTTTGATGAAAACGGTATACTGGTCGCCAGAGCGGATAAAGCGCATCGCCAGATCGTAAATGCTCAGGGATGGGTGAGCCATGATCTTTCGGAGATCCTGGATAATACTCTGGCTGTCTGTCGTGATGTCGTTCAGATGGCCGGGATCGATAAAAATGAGATCCTGGCAATGGCCATCTCCAATCAGCGGGAGACAACGGCAGCATGGGACAAGGAGACCGGAAAACCATTGTGCGATGCCATCGTCTGGCAGTGTTCCAGAGCCAGGGAGATCTGCGCATCCATGACACAGCAGGATCAGGAACTGGTATTTTCCAGGACAGGGCTCATGCTGTCGCCGTATTTTCCGGCGGCGAAGATGGCGTGGATCCTTCGGAATGTGCTGACAGGGGAAGCGGTCGGGTCAGAAACCAAAGGACCGGAGTGTAAGGAACATCTGGCTTTCGGGACCATCGACAGCTGGCTCATCTATTCCCTGTGTGAAGGCCATCCCCATAAATGCGACTATTCCAATGCCAGCCGCACCATGCTGTTCAATATCCGAGACCTTTGTTGGGATCCGGATCTGTGCGCACTGTTCGGAGTTCCGGCAGACTGTCTGCCGGAGGTCTGCATGTCGGACAGCTGCTTTGGTTATACGGATCTGGGCGGTTTTCTGGAGCATTCCATTCCGCTTCACGGAGTGTTAGGGGACAGCCATGGAGCACTGCTCGGGCATGGAGGCAAAGGGATCGGCAGAATGAAAGCCACCTATGGCACCGGCTCCAGTGTGATGATGAATATCGGAGAAAAGCCTGTATTCAGCAAAAACGGTCTGGTGACCAGCCTGGCATGGGGTCTTGACGGCCAGGTTTCCTATGTTCTGGAGGGAAACCTGAATTATACAGGCGCGGTGATCTCCTGGCTGAAAAATGAGGTGCAGCTGATCGATCATGATGCACAGACCCAGGAACTGGCTGAGCAGGCGGATCCCAATGACAAGGCTTATTTTGTACCGGCATTTTCCGGGCTCGGGGCACCATACTGGGACAGTGATGCCACAGGCATGCTGACCGGAGTTACCCGCACGACCGGGAAGAAGGAGATCGTGAAAGCCTGTCTGGAGAGCATTGCCTATCAGATCACCGATCTGGTCCTGCTAATGGAGCAGGAGTCGGGGATCGAAGTTCCGGATATCCGGGTGGACGGCGGGCCGACAGCCAATGCATACCTGATGCAGTTTCAGGCGGATATGGCAGATTCCCGCGTTTGTATTCCGCAGATCCAGGAACTTTCCGGTATGGGAGCAGCGATTGCGGCAGGATGTGCAGTGGGGCTGTATGACTATGAGAAAGTCGTAGCAGGTCTATCCTATCATTACTATGATCCGAAGATGGATGCAGGTCTTCGGACAGAGCGGTATCAGGGCTGGAAAGAAGCAGTTAACCGTGTGTTGACAAAAGGAAAGGGAATACTATGAAAAGAGCAGATCTTCTGAAACGGTTTGGATTTACGGTGCCATCGGAAAACAGGATCCGCATGATCGTCGATACAGATGCAGCCAATGAAGCGGATGACCAGTTTGCCATCATGCATCATCTGCTGACCCCGACATTTGACATTAAAGGGATCGTTGCCGCTCATTTTGAAGGGAAAACAGGCAACGCCGGGGGATCCATGGAGAAAAGCTATGAAGAGATCCAAAAAGTGCTTCGGCTTGCACAGATCGATGATGTCCCGGTATACCGAGGATGCGTTCACCCGCTGACGTCTGTTCAGGATGCTCCTGACAGTGAAGCGGTGACCTTTATCATTGAGGAGGCGAAGAAAGAGGACGAGCGTCCATTATACATTGCTGTGCAGGGAGCCGCGACCAATGTGGCAGCCGCGCTTAATAAAGCCCCGGAGATAGGGGAACGGATGACAGTACTCTGGAACGGCGGAGGCAATTATCCGGACGGAGGATGGGAGTTTAACCTGATGCAGGATATCGATGCCTGCCGCGTGCTGCTTGAAAGCAAAGCGAATGTATGGCAGTCCAACATCGATGTCTATTCCCGCTATGAGATCTCTATGGCAGAACTGGCGAGCAGGATCCGTCCCTGTGGAAAGATCGGTGCCTACCTGTTTGAACAGTTGCTGGAGGAAAATGAGATCGAATACAATCTCCCCCTGCCGGAGTTCAGAAGAGGTGAAAACTGGTCGCTTGGAGATAATACGACGATCGCCATGCTGATGGAGAACCAGGCGACAGGACACTGGTATATGCGTAAAGCACCGAAGATCAATGATGACATGACATACAGCGAAGATCCGGAAGGCAAGGAGATCCGGGTTTTCACAGACCTGGACTACAGGATGTCCCTGGAAGATCTCTATGCCAAGATGGCTTTGGCATATGGATCATTTGCATAAAAAAGCGGGAGCCCGGAATTACACGGACTCCCGTTTTTAATTTCAGCCTTTTATGCATATAGGATCATTTATTCGGCTTTTTCAAAAATGATATAGGCAGACATTGCTTCTCCGCCGGAGGAGGATCCATCAGAAGCACCTTCTCCGTCCGCGGGTGCATCCGGAGCATCGGCTGCTTCCGCATCGGTGTTTTCCTGTGCCTGAGACATGGCTGCCAGCATTTCCAGTGTTTCCGTAAAATCCGGGATTTCACCGGTCATCGCCCCGTCTTCATGAAGGGTCAGCCGCATTCCGCTCGCACCTGGATAAATGTTCGTAAGGATCTCTTCATCGCCGTTAAATTCCACAAATAAAGTTCCGTCGTCATTCAATGTGGCGGTGAATTCCTTTTCGATGGTCCCGGTCAGCTCGGAGTTGTTGTTGAGATCGTAGTCCATTTCTGTAAATGCTGCGGTGCCGTCTTCGATCCGGAAACAGAATTCCATTGCCATGCTGATCTTGATCGGAAGAGGGATGCCAAATGCGCAATAGGTGACCGCATTCCAGGTGCCGTTGAAGTCACTCAGTTCCGGGTTCTGTACGGCCGGTGCCAGAGAAACGCTGGCTGCCGAAGGAGCCTCTTTCCCAAAGACCAGGGCTGCTCCGTTTATATCTATCTTGATTGTTCCGTCGACCAGTTCCATCTGTGCAGGCTCTTCATTCACGATCAGGGTGCTGCCTTCCCAGGTACATTCTTTTTCCTGGTCGTTCATAGAAAGAACTGCAGTTCCGTCTTCATTCAGGGTCAGGGTAAAGCTCATCCCCATAGAAGCCATAGTAGAGCCATCGACTGCTGTGCCATCCATTTCCATGCTTTGTGCATACCAGGTACCGGCCAGATCTGCCTCCGCGGCCATCACAGGGACAGAGATCAGCGAAGCGATCATCAAAGCTGCCAACAACAGCGCTATCCTTTTTTTCATTTACAAGTCTCCTTTCTGGTTGAATTGTCAACTGCTCAATAATTATTCTACCTTAAGCAGCCTATATGTTCCAGTATGATTTCATAATCTGTGGTGGAGCCCGGTTCTTTCCGGACTCTCGCTTTTTCTGTTCTGTTTGCTGAAATGCCCTGGCTTGTGTTCTTAAAGAATAGAAACATAGGATATAAGAACACGAGGTGTTCTTTATTTAAGATATTTTAAAATTAAAGAATACAAAGTG
>R26__coassemble_943_pt1 | contig 15588 bp, 15 predicted proteins | sample R26__metabat2_high_PE_046 | metagenome-assembled genome bin R26
ATAATATGCGCAATAGGTGTAATTTTTCTTCATGCCGTGCAGTCCTTTCTGTTTGACAGCTACTTTATCAGTTTAATCATGCAAAGTCAAGGCTGAATCCGGTAGCTTTTATCCCGGAACTTCCTATTTCGTTTCTTCGTATTCCCGGATCGCCAGTTCAATCACATCACAGGCCGCCTGCACCGTGGCAAGGCAGCGGACTTCTTCCCGGAAATACGCCGGTTTTATTTCCCGGCACAGCAGGCTTCCATTCAGGGCATTCATGAACTTTTCTGTCAGCAGTGTCGTGACAGGCTTGATCTCAGCGCTTTCATGGGCTTTTGTTTCCACATACCTCATGGAAAGGACACTGATCGCCGCCAGCAGGGCGCCGCAGACATTTCCGGTCTGCATACCGGCGCCGAATCCGGAGACCAGCTTCATCTCCCGTTCCGGAAGTTCCAGCCCGTAGTATTCATTGGCTGCATGAAGGACTGTTTCCGCACAGTTGTAGTTGCCTGTAAAATAGTATTTTTCGATCAGATCTTTCAGCATGGCACGCCTCCGTTGTGTTTTTTCCTTGTTATATGAGTCAGGATGAGGGTATCATACCATAAATGATCCGGATTGTATCGGTAAATGCGCTTCTGCATCGAGTAATTGCATGTGACATCTGAGGACAGATATGTTAAAATCATAAACAAATCAGATATTTAGCAGTTAGGATAAAAAAGAATTATGAAAAAAGCTTTACCTCGTTCCATTTATGCTGTTATGGGTGTGCTTGTCCTGCTGTTTGCGGGACTTGTCTATGCCTGGACAACCTTCTCAAAACCGCTGGCGAACCTCTGGAGCCAGGACGCTCTCACATGGACCTCTACGATCGTTATGGCATTCTTCTGTCTGGGCGGATTTTTCGGCGGACAGATGCAGAAAAAAGGTTTCAATGTAAAACTGAACCTTGTTATTTCTGCCATCCTGATGGTCGCCGGTTTTCTTATCTCAGGCCTGGTCGGAAACCTGACCGGATCGATCGTGATCATTTATCTGGGCTTTGGCGTGTTGGGAGGACTTGGCGCCGGACTTGCGTATAACGCCGTTTTAAGTGCTGTTTCCGGCTGGTTCCCGGACAAACAGGGACTGATCTCCGGGATCCTGCTGATGGGATTCGGTATCAGCGCGTTCGTCATGGGCCTTTTATATGCGTCAAATGTAGATCAGATGGACGGAAAGGGCGGGATCCCATGGTACATCTGCTTTCTTGCGATCGGCGTCGGCTGCTTTGTTTTTATCACGATCGGGGCTCTGATCCTAAAGAAACCGGGGCTGGGCTTTGTTGCACCTTCCCCGAAAGAAGGTAAGAAACGGAAAAACACAACGGCTCCATTTGAAGATGTTACCCCCTCCGAAATGGTGAAAAAGACAAGCTTCTGGATGATGTTTGCCTGGGCGATCCTGACATCGGTTGCCGGCCTTGCAGTGGTATTCCTGGGAACACCGATCGCCACAGCCGCGGTTCCGGCGCTGAATGACAATGCCAGCCTTCTTGCGATCATCGTCGGGCTGATCTCCATCTTCAACGGTATCGGCCGTATTATCTTCGGCGGTATGTTCGACAAGATCGGATATAAGGCAACTTTAGTCATTGTCTGCGGTATGTTTATCATTTCCATAGGCATCATTATCCTGGCCATGGTAACCGGCAGCAGGCTGGTCCTGATCATCGCATATATTGCAACAGGTCTTTCCTATGGCGGTGTCACACCGAGCCAGTCGGCCTTCGTCAATAAGTTTTACGGATCGCGGAATTATGGTCAGAACCTGCCGATCATGACCATGAACCTTATGGTAGCGTCATTCGGAACAAAACTGGTGCAGGCTGTGCAGGGCAGTCTGATGGCCGGCGGTATGACCAACTCCGGCGCGTACATTATCGTATTAGCCGGCGTAGCTGTGATCTGTGCTCTGGCAGGGATCATTGCCCTGTTCATTAAAAAGCCCAATACCGCGAAGGCCGTACAGCAGAATTGATCGCCATCACTGCATGAAAAACGGGAAACCATATGGTTTCCCGTTTTTTTGATATATGCAATTTTGAAACAAGTGATCCTGTCTTCAGCTGATCGCCACAAGACTCATCAGTACGATGAACAGAAGCAGTTCTATGGAAACATCCGGATCAAAATCGGCAATGCGTTCCCGCGGGATCTCAATGGTGTAATGCTGAAGGGTCAAAGCAGCAGCGAGGACCTTACGCATATCTTTTTTGATGGAGAACGGACCATACCCGGGCTGCTTCTTTAAGTAATCATCGACTTCGCCGATGGCAGCGATCGTCTCATTTTCCGGAATGTCCAGTTCTTCCAGGAATTTCAGGTCTGCAAAAGCACCATAAACGGACATATACTGGTTTTTGCCGGTGGCATGTCCGGTTAACTGCAGGCGCTTATAGAAATCAACGAACTCATCTACCTTAACGGCAGCAGATCGGCTGTTTGTCATGAGGACAAGAGTCGTTGCGCGGGCTGCTTCATCGGAAATCTGCAGTTTGTCTTTTAATGCGGTATAGATCTTTTCTTTTTCTGCTTCCAGCCCGATATCTGCTTTTCCGGAACAGTACATCAATGCGACGTAAGCCAGTTCAGACTCGTTGGAACGTTCCGGATGACTGCTCCGGATATGGCCGAACAGATCCGCAACCTGTGTGACGACAGAGCCGATCTCCTGATCTTTGTGCTGCTCTGTGATGATGACTGAGGAAAGAACCGTGAACAGACCGGAAATTCCTGTTTCTTTTTCCAACCGGTCATAGGTTTCGATGATCGTATCAATATAAGTTTCCGGTTTTTTGGAAACAGCCATCCTGAGAAGGATCAGAGCCTGCAGAACACCGCGGAAATTGGAAAAAAAGCGGCCTTTTGTTTCCAGGATCTGCTGTGCGGCATAAACGTTGTCATCTGACACGGGAAGGTCCAGAGAGGTATACAAAAGGGAACCAACCTTGATCGACGGCTCCGACACCTGTGTGGACATATTTCTTAACGCTTTTTCGTTTTTTATCTGCTGATCACAGCGGGCTTGTAATTTTGCATCCATAATAAATAATTCCTTTTATAGATTTTCCCTATTATTATACATTTCTGCATTATTTTTGCAATGAAAACAGGAAAAACAGCTTTATCATTCAGGGTTGACGAAGCGGCAGCGGAAAGATAAACTGAAGAGCATCAATCAAACCGAAAGGCGAAAAAGCATGGAAAAAGGGCTTATCCATATTTACTGCGGTGACGGGAAAGGAAAGACAACGGCAGCCATCGGCCTGGCGGTACGGGCGGCCGGCGCAGGGAAGAAGGTGCTGATCGCGAGATTTCTCAAGAACGATCGCTCGGCAGAGCTGGTTTCCCTGAAAAAGATCCCGGGGATCACGGTCCTTCCTATCGAAAAAGAATTCGGATTTATCAGGAGGGAAGACAATCCCGTCCGGCAGGAGGCGGCACGGTATTACAGTACTTATTTTGAAACCGCAGTCCGGAAGGCGCAGGAGGAAGGATTTGATCTGCTGGTCCTGGATGAGATCAATGCGGCAGTCAAACTCAGGATCGTGGAAAAAGACCGTCTGACAGAGTTTCTGGAGAAAAAGCCAAAGTCCCTTGAGGTGGTGCTGACAGGCCGGGATCCCGCTCCGGAGATCTGCAGCCTGGCAGATTATATTTCCGAGATCAAAAAGATCAGGCATCCCTTCGATGAAGGGATCCATGCCAGACCCGGCATCGAGTACTGAAGAACTTTTCGAAAAACAGAAAAAATCCTTTGCAATCCTGTTATGCCTGTGATAATATATCTACTCGTGATAATATTCCTTGCTCCATCTTTGGGATGGGGCCAGAGACCAAAAGGAGGTGCGAGAACATGAGCAAATATGAAATAGCAGTTGTTGTAAGTGCTAGGCTCGAAGATGAAGAACGCGCAGCAGTCATCGACAAGATCAAAGACATGATCCAGAGATTCGGCGGCAATTTCACCGATGTTGACGACTGGGGCAAGAGAAAGCTTGCTTATGAGATCCAGAAGATGGATGAAGCGTTCTATTATTTTGTTCACTTCGAGAGCGATAATTCCGATTGCCCGAACGAACTGGAACAGCAGTTACGTATCATGGACGGCGTTATCCGTTATTTAGTTGTTCGTCTTGACGAAGAGTAAGCAGCTAAAAGTGGCACTTAACACTCGTACAAGAAGGAGTTACTATGAATAAAGTAATACTTATGGGACGTCTGACCAGAGATCCGGAGATCAGGTTTGCGCAGGGCGGCGATTCGATGGCTGTAGCCAGGTTCACGGTGGCTGTAGACAGAAGATTCAGAAGAGACAACGAAACGACAGCGGATTTTATCAGCTGTGTGGCTTTCGGACGGACAGCAGAGTTCTTTGAGAAATATATCCATCAGGGAACAAAGGTCTGCCTGGAAGGAAGGATCCAGACCGGCAGCTATACCAGACAGGATGGCACTAAGGTCTATACAACGGATGTAGTTGTTGAAAACGCCGAATTTGCAGAAAGCAAAGCAGCGTCCGGCGGTCAGCAGGGGTATGCAAATCAGCAGGCAGCGCCGCAGCAGGGTTATCAGAGACAACCGGCAGCGCCGCAGCCATCTTCGCAGCAAAGCTATGCACCGCAGGGTTACGCAAATCAGCAGGCAGCACCACAGTCGGCTCCTTCTCAGGGATTTATGAATCCTCCTGAAAATATGCAGCCCGCTCCGATGCAGGAAGCGGCAGACGAGGGATTCATGCAGATCCCGGACGCCCTGGAAGACGAGGGTTTGCCATTTAACTAAACAGGATTTGGGTACAGTCTTAAGGATCTGTACAGATGACTAAGGAGGTCATAAAATGGCATTTAACAAGACTGATAAAGAGGGAGCTCCCATGAGGAGACGCCCGAATATCCGCAGAAGAAAGAAAGTCTGTATTTTCTGTGGAGAAAAAGCACAGGAGATCAGCTACAAAGATGTAGCAACCCTGAAGAAATACGTTTCTGAAAGAGGAAAGATCCTTCCGAGAAGGATCACAGGTACCTGTGCAAAGCATCAGAGAAGCATTACCACTGCTATCAAGAGAGCACGCCATATTGCCCTGATGCCGTATTCCGTAGACTGATCTTTTCCGGCAGGTACGGAGATATCATCTGCGATATCATGAACGACTGCAGCTCCGGCATGAATCTGCCGGAGCTGTTTTTATGTTTTGTGGAAATAAATTGTTCTGGAGCATGTTTATATGTTATAATACATTCCTAAAAGACTGCGATGCAGAAACCGACAACAGGACGTCTGTTCCTTAAGGAAAACGGAGCATGAAAAAAGAGAAAAAAGAACTGCTGCTGAATATGGGTACGGTCATGCGGGGATACCTCATCTTTCCCGCTGTTTTCGGACTGATCCTTCTGGGACTCACGATCGCCCTGTTCTTTATCTATATCCCTACGGGACTTGTGGCAGCCGCCGCTTTTATCCTTTATGTGCTGGCGCTGGCTGTGTTTTTCGCCATCAATAACCGCAACCTGGAAAGGGGACTGGTCCGGTTCGCCAGGCAGTATGGCGGGCTGGAAGGAGAAATGATCAGCGACTTCCCCATGCCCTATGTGCTGACAGATCCTGACGGCAGGATCATTGCCTACAATAAGATCTTCGGCCGTATCTATGATGAAAAAGCCGGACTGAATAATATTACCCAGATCTTTCATGAACTGTCAGAAGCAGATCTACATTTTGATACGGACTCCAACAATATCTCAGTATTCTATGATAACCGGGATTACAGACTGTGTATCAAACATATCAAAGTGACCAAAGACCTGATCGAGGGAAAGATCGTCCTGATGCCGCAGCAGGATATGGTCCTGTGCGCGATCTATCTGTTTGATGAGACCGAGATCGTGAACATGATGCGCAGGATCCTGGCGGAGCAGCTTGTGATCGGTTCGATCTATGTGGATAATTACGACGAAGTCATGAGCAGGGACCTGGATGTGCAGAAAAATGTCCAGGCTGCCATGATCGACAAAACTATCGGCGCTTATTTCAGCAACGTGGGCGGCGTCGTCCGCAAACTGGAAAGAGACCGGTATTTTGTGATCTTCAAGCGCAAATACCTCACAGGCCTTCAGAGAAATAAGTTCGAGATCCTGGACCAGGTCAAGAAGCTGGATATGGGAAGCGAGCATGTGATCACCATCAGCATCGGGATCGGTGTTGGGGAAGACTATACCCAGGTGGAAGCGGCTTCCAACAGCGCGCTGGAACTTGCCCTGGGAAGAGGCGGCGACCAGGTCGTGGTGAAAGAAGGAGAGAGAGTCTATTTCTACGGCGGCAAGACCAAGCAGGTGGAAAAGAACACCCGTGTCAAGGCCCGCGTCAAGGCGATTGCCCTCAGGGATGTGCTGATCTCCAAGGAACGGGTTGTGATCATGGGGCATAAGAATGCAGATATCGATGCATTTGCTGCTTCCGTGGGGATATACAAAGCTGCCAGGTCCCTGGGAAAACATGCTTATATTATCGTAAACCGCGGCAGCAATACTGTACAGAGCGTGATCGAACAGTTCCTGGAGGATGAAGAGTATTCCCAGGGAGTATTTATCTCCCCGGAGCAGGCGGAAGATATGGTGACCCAGGATACGGCTCTGGTGATCGTGGATGTGAACCGTCCGGAGATCTTTGAATGTCCTGATCTGGTGCAGAATACGTCATCCGTCGTTCTGATCGACCATCATCTGCAGAGCGGGGAAAAGATCGACAATCTGGTCCTGTCCTATGTAGAGCCTACCGCAAGTTCCGCCAGTGAGATGGTCACGGAGATCCTGCAGTATATCACTGACAATATCAACCTGCGCAAGCTGGAAGCAGAAGCGCTGTACGGTGGCATTATCATCGATACGGATTCTTTTACCAGGAATACAGGCGTCAGAACTTTTGAAGCAGCGGCATACCTGCGCAAGATCGGCATTGATATCCAGGCGGTCCATAATAATTTCCGGGATACTCTGGATACGGCCAGGATCAAGGCTGTCGCCATGGAGACTGCAGAAGAGATCATTCCGGGATTTGTCGCGGCGGTATCGCCGGCAGAGGGCGTTTTCAATCCTACCGTGGTTGCAGCCCAGGTGGCAAACGACCTGCTTGATATCAAGGGGGTGAAAGCCAGCTTTGTGCTGACCAATATTGCCGGAAAAACCTATGTCAGCGCTCGTTCCACCGGCGATACGAATGTTCAGCTCGTCATGGAACGGATGGGCGGAGGCGGCCATCTGAATATCGCAGGATGTCAGCTGGAGGATACGACGGTCGAGGATGCCAGAAAAGCCCTAGGCGCTACGATCCGGAAGATGATAGAAGAAAAAGACCTGATATAAGAAAGATATAGAAGAGGGATCAATCATGAAAGTAATTCTGCTTGAAGACGTTAAGTCACTTGGGAAAAAGGGCGACATCTGTGATGTGTCCGACGGTTACGCAAGGAATTTCATCATTCCCAAGAAAAAGGGCGTGGAAGCAACGCCGGACAACCTGAACAACCTGAAGCTGAAAAACGCGAATGACGCCAAGGTGGCCAAAGAAAACCTGGAAAATGCCCAGGCGCTTGCGGCACAGCTGGCGGATAAGGCGGTCGTGATCCGGGTAAGGGTCGGAGAAGGCGGCAAGCTGTTCGGGGCCATTGCTTCCAAGGAGATCGCGGCAGCAGTTCTGGATCAGACAGGGCTGGAGGTGGACAAGAAAAAGATCGTCCTGGCAGATCCGATCAAAGCCCTGGGAGACCACAAGGTAAAAGTAAAGCTGCATAAAGATGTGACTGCCAGCCTTCTGGTGAAGGTCGAAGAAGAATAAAGAAACGGAAAAGACACAGTATGGCGGATGATGAACTGCTCAAACGGGTCATGCCCAATGATATAAAAGCCGAACAATCCGTGCTTGGCGCGATGTTTATCGACAATGAAGTGATCGGTCCGGTGGTGGAACTTCTGACCGGAGAAGACTTCTATTATAAGCAGAACGGAGCTGTTTTTGATGCCATCGCAGCGCTGTTCCGGGAAAACAGGGCTGTAGATCCGGTAACCGTCCTGGACAGGATGAAAGAAAACGGCGTGCCGGAGGAAGTCCGGAGCGAAGATCTGATCAAAGATATCATCAGCAGTGTCTATTCTTCCGTAAACGCGCAGCAATACGCACGGATCGTCTATGAGAAATCGACTCTCAGAAGGCTGATCCGGACATCGGAAGAGATCGCGACCGACTGCTATGCACAGAGCGGAAAACTCGATGATATCCTGGACGATACGGAGAAGAAGATCTTCAATCTGGTCCAGTCCCGCAATACCAAGGAGTTCATGCCGATCGCGGATATCGTGACGGATGTCCTTCGAAAGATCGAAGAAGCCTCCCGGACCAAGGGACATATCACGGGCCTTGCAACGGGGTTTGCAGATCTGGACTATAAGACGGCCGGCCTTCAGCCTTCAGACTTTATCCTGGTCGCGGCGCGTCCTTCCATGGGAAAAACGGCCTTCGTCCTGACCATTGCGGATTATGTTACCGTGAAAAAGAAAGAATCGGTTGCGATCTTCTCTCTGGAAATGTCTGCCGGGCAGCTAGTGAACAGAATGCTGGCGATGGAATCCCAGATCGACGCCCAGAATCTGAGGTCCGGCGATCTGTCTGACCGGGATTGGGAAGCCCTGATGGAAAGCTCGGAGGCTATCGGAACCTCCAAACTGATCATCGATGATACGCCCGGGATCAAGGTGGCGGATATCAGATCCAAATGCCGCAAGTACAAACTGGAGCAGGATATCAAACTGATCATCATTGACTATATCCAGTTGATGAGCGGCAGCGGATCCAGAAGCGACAACCGGCAGCAGGAAGTCTCCGACATTTCCCGCGGATTGAAATCCCTGGCCAGGGAATTGAATGTTCCGATCATCGTTCTGTCGCAGCTGAACCGTGCGGTGGAAGCCCGGGCAGACCACAGGCCTATGCTGGCGGATATCCGTGAATCCGGCGCCATCGAGCAGGATGCGGACGTGATCATGTTCCTGTACCGTGATGATTACTACAATGAAGACTCACCGGAAAAGAACATCGCGGAAGTGATCATAGCCAAGCAAAGGAATGGCCCTACGGGAACAGTCAAACTGGGCTGGCAGCCCAAGTATACCAGATTTGTCAATCTGGAAAGAAGTGATACAGGCGGAAGATCCTGATCAGAGGGGACAGGTCTTTACGCGCAGCAGGGTGTAGTAAACTATTATAGAATTGGCGGTGAGAATATGTTTTCAGAATACGACAGCTATCTGTTTCATCAGGGAACTATGTATGATGCCTATAAGAAATTAGGCGCCCATACCTGTACGGAGAACGGAGAAGAAGGCGTTCGCTTTGCAGTCTGGGCAGAAAAGGCACAGAATGTATCAGTGGCGATCTTTGATGCCTACAGTGACGGAAAGATCGTGCGGATGAGCAAGACGGAGCACGGCATCTGGGAAGTGTTTGTCCCTGATGTCAACAAAGGGACCTGCTATAAATACCTGATCGACGGAGCAGACGGCGTGACCAGGTTCAAGGCGGATCCATATGCATTTTATTCCGAACTGCGGCCGGCAAACGGGTCTGTGGTATGGGGTCTTCATGAATATGAGTGGACAGACGGTGCCTATATGCAGGATCTCAGGCCCGGTATTCATGACGACAGGATCCAGGTATCCGCGCCGGAGGAAATGCCGGCGAAGATCGCAGATAAGATAAAGGATATCCAGGAGAGGGAAGCTTCTTATATCTATAAGAAGAGCATGGATGACGCCCAATGGTATGCCACTGAGAAGATCATGGCAGAAAGAAAGGCGGCGGAGGAAAAAGCCAAAGCCAAGGAAAAGGAAGCTGCTTCTGCAAAATCTGCGGAAGAGCAGAAGAAACCTCTCACAGAAGAGGAACTGAAGAAACAGGAAGAACTGAAAAAAGCCGCGAAGGAAAAGGAAGAAGCCAAATGGCAGAAGAAGATCGATCAGGCTGTGGCGAAAGCCCAGGAAGGGATCGTCAGGGTAGATCCGAAGCCGTATCATGATCTTCCCCAGGAAGAAAAAGTTGCCCTGATTAACCGGGCGGCAGCAGAACTGACCAGGGAAAAGCCCATGTCCATATATGAAGTCCATCTGGGTTCCTGGAAGAAGAACTACAGCCTGAATAAGGATGGGTTCCTCAACTACCGGGATCTGGCGGATGAACTGGCAGATTATGTAGTGTATATGGGATTTACCCATGTGGAGGTCATGGGCATCTGCGAATACCCCTTCGACGGATCCTGGGGTTATCAGGTGACCGGATATTTCTCACCCTCCAGCCGTCACGGCAATCCGGATGATCTGAAATATTTCATCGATAAAATGCACAGCCGCGGCATCGGCGTTATCATCGACTGGGTGCCGGCGCATTTCCCGAAAGATGCCTTCGGCCTGGACAATTTCGACGGATCTCCGTCTTATGAATCCGAGGATCCGCTGCTGGCGGAATATCCGGAATGGGGGACCAAAGCATTCGATCACGCAAGACCGGAAGTACGGAGTTTCCTGATCTCCAGTGCATTCTACTGGATCCGGGAGTTCCACGCAGACGCCCTCCGGGTGGATGCGGTGGCTGCCATGATCTATACCAATTTCAGCCGCGCCGAGTGGAGACCCAACAAATTCGGCGGCTCCCTTAACCTGGACAGCATTGCCTTCATGAAACAGCTGAACAAGGAAGTGATCGAACGGACCGGCGCGTTCCTGATCGCCGAGGATTCCTCTGCCGAGCAGGGGATCACCAAGCAGGTCTATGAAGGCGGCATGGGATTCATGTATAAGTGGAATATGGGATGGATGAACGACACCCTGTATTACTATAAGAAAGATCCTGTTTACCGCAAATATCATTTTGACCAGCTGACCCATACGACAGACTACGTTTTCAGCGAGTATTTTATCAATGTGCTGTCCCACGATGAAGTGGTGCACCTGAAAGCGCCGATGCTGTACAAGATGCCGGGCGCGATCCCGGATAAACTGAGCGGACTGAAGAATCTGTATACCTATCAGTTTACCCATCCCGGCAAGAAGCTTCTGTTCATGGGACAGGAATTTGCGGAAGACCGCGAGTGGGATGAGAACCGGATCATCAACTGGGCTTATACCAATGACACCTGGCACAGGGATGTTATGCTGTGCGTGAAAAAGCTCCTGGAGATCTATAAGGAGTATCCGGTGTTCTATAAAGACACCGATGACAGCAGGACATTGGAATGGGTCAACAGAAAAGACAGCGAGCGCGGCATCATGGCCTATATCCGGAAGAACCCGGAGAACTACGATGGTGCGTTCCTGGTGATCCTCAATACTACGCCTGTGCAGTACAACGGCTACAGCTGCGGCGTTCCGAAGGAAGGCTACTGCAAGAGGATCTTCAGTACCTACGATACAACGCCGGAGACCGGGCCGACCAGTGAGGAGATCCCGCCGCTGACCGCTGTAAAAGACCAGTGCGACGGATTTGACTATCGTCTGACCTACGATCTGCGGCCGAATGAGGCAGTGATCATTGCACTTTAATAAGTTTTCCATTTTCGACGGAGCAAGGAGCAAGGAAAAATGAGACCTCAGGTCTGATTGACTTCAGACCGTGAGGTCTTTTTTTGTTCCCGTCTTTGTCGAATTCACAATGTCAGCTTTATCAATGATCAGGGATGAAGGTGATTGGAGCCTCCAATCCCAAAATCCCGGTAATCAGAAGGTTTAGCATCCAAAATCCGCCTGACGTTTATGCTTTTTGGACTGTAGATTCAGAAAATGCAGTGTTTTCAATTAACTTGCATCCAAAGATACAACACAAGGAGAAATGAGAGATTGCGTGGATGGAAAGCAGGATCCAAAATACAGACGATTTATAGCGATTCCCAGGAATAAAAGGTAAAGCATCGAACAGCTCTCTTTTCTGAGCTGAAGCGGAACAGATTCTTTTGATCTGTTTTGAGGGTCCAAAGACAACACTTTTCTTGACAACCGCGTGCAATTCCATGATAATACATTAATGTCGTCTGATGAAAGCATCACAAAAGGCGGCACATGAACAGGATAATTGGACACAATAAACGATGCTTCGTTGGAAAGAGGCTCCATGAAAAACAACAGATTGTACAGGAATATCCTTAAGATAATAGCAGCCGGCACAGTTGCCTGCGCACTTCTTCTTTCGATGCTGTTTCCGGCATTTGCCGAAGAACCGGGCCAGGAAGAAAGCAGCGTGGCTGAAGAAGTACAGGAACTGGAAGATGGGATCTTTTATTACCAGACAGGATCCGAAGGATCGGCAGCGATCCTGGTCCTGAACAGTAACCAGAGCCTTCTGGCTCTTATGGGGACGGAATTCACAGATCTAAACAGCTTTCTGGACTCCCAGGGAGTCAGGGATCTGGATTCCCTGATCCTGGCATCCGGCAATGCACAGATCGATGCATTAAAAGAGCTCGCCGAAGATCGGACGATCGGGCATGTTTATTCCGCGGATAATGGCGGCGAGGTCAGTTCCTTCGCCAGCGGTAAAAATATAAATGCGGATTATCAGGAATATGTTTCAGTAGGCAGCGAAAATGCTATTTTGTATCCGGACGGGAACGGCCATTTCGGGATCCTGCTTTTTGATGCGGAGAGTTCAGTGTTTTTGACAAACGGGTTTTCTGATATGTCGGTGTTGACCGATCATTCGGAGATAGCAAGGATCGGCCTTCTGGTGATAAGCGGGTCTACCGGAACGGACAATTCCGTTTTATCCGTAATGGATCCGGATGTCTGCCTGTTTGCAGGAGATGTGCCCGCAGACAAATTGCTGGCGGAATTCTATGAACTCAGGATTGCAGAAGCCGGACCGTTTTATGTTCTGGATCCGGATAATGTGATCGAGATCGAGACGCCCTATATGCTGCAGGAACCTGCCCGCCTTGTAACACCACAGATCCAGGATCCTATTAATTTTCTGGAGATCACGGATCCGGCTGAGCAGGCAGCAGAACAAAAACTGGTTGATGCAGCGCTCCGGACGGCCAGGGGAGAACTGGGAAGCGGAGCACAGCGGACAGACAACCTGAAAAAAGAAGGATTTTCCGAGGAAGAGCGGGACGAGATCCAACGGATCGTCGATTCGATCTACAAGAATAACATGGGCAACTGTATCGGTGTCTATTTTGATACAGAAGGCTATTCACAGAACCCGAAGAACCCGATCGTCACTGTCACCACGACCGCATAGGAGCCGGATGAGCCGATCAGCGTGGGCAGGGAGTTTACCGGCTGGTATACAGATGAAGCCTGCACGGAACGGTTTGATTTTTCAGAGTCTTTAAAGTCTTCTGTGCATCTTTATGCCGGATGGAATGTGACCGGGGAGGAAGACAGCACTCCGGCAGACGAAAACCAGCCCGAGCCCGAGACGACAGTGGAAGAAGAATCCGTCGCAGAACCAGAACCTATGACGGAAGCAGAAACGGTCGCAGAACCGGAAACGGAGCCGGTGACGGAAGAAGAACCGGAAACAGAGCCTGAGCCGGTGATTGAAGAAGAACCAATCACAGAACCTGAACCGATAACGGAAGAAGAACCGGCCCCAGAGCCGGAACCGGTTGTTGAGGAAGAAACCGCTGCGGCACCGGAAATGATCCTGCCGGCGGATGATTCAGATGAGATCACCAGGAAAAACAGAGAGATCTTTTACCTGTACACTTTCCTGGCGCAGGCGGGGATCATGGATGAAGCAAGGGCCTATGTGGAGGGACACATGGGTATTCCCACTCCATTTGAGAACTGATCAGGGAGCAGGATAAATGAAACGCAGAAAACGCATAGGTGGAATTCTCATCTGTATGATCCTTGCAGCAGCGATCGTCGGTGCTGCGGGGGCAGAGGAAACCGAGACCACCGCCGCAATAGAAGAAACATCACCTGCAGCCGAAGAAACGACGGTTGCAGATCCGGATCTTGAAGCAGAAAATCTGTATGCGAGAAGAATGCAGTACGCACAGGATATCATGCTGCAGGATGCCTATAACCTGAGGCTGCAGTATTCCTCCGAGGTAAGTGAACAGTATTCCGTCAGGAATAAAGTGGTCGATTATGCATTGTCCTTTGTAGGCGTTACGCCGTATGTGCCCGGAGGCATGTCTTTGTGGTGGGGTACGGACTGTTCCGGTTTCCTGCAGCTCATCTATGGAGCTTTTGGTTACTGGCTTCCGTCAGGATCGGCCTCATACCAGTATTATGTGGGAAAAGAAGTGTCCTGGGCGCAGATCCAGCCGGGGGACATCTTGGTATATGACTGGGGCGAGCACGTCGGTATTTATGCCGGTGACGGCTTGCTGGTACATTGTTCCAGCCCGGAAAACGGGACCGTCGTATGGCCATGCAACTACCGTCTGGTGACTAAGATCGTCAGTGTCCTGCCGGATCCGGAACCGATCGAACCGGCTAAATAGCCATTACATCCCCTGATCCATTCTATCGACAAAGAAAGACAAAATGGAAAGGATGGTCAAGGAAACACAATTTCTGTATAAAAACCGGCCCTGTCGCCTGATAAAGCGACAGGGCCGGTTTTGTTAATATCTGTTAATGTCGATCCCGGCTTTACGTGCCTGGCTGTGATGGTACTTCCGCGGAATATCATACAGCTTTCCGTCCTTCAGCAGTCTCGCACCGGTCTGGTGGTAATGGAACAGGATCTTATACTCCATGCATTGCTGCCGGATGTCAAGGACCCAGGCGTAATCGCAGATTCTCGCTTCCGGTCCGGACTCACCGCCGACCGACACGGAATCGATCCTGTCATGATATACCGCAAGGTAGTTCCGGATATCGATCGGGCCAAGCAGCGGTTCGTGTACAATGGACCTGTGCCGCATCGGGATCTCCAGGAACACCGGCAGCCGGAGATCGGCCATCTTCTGGTTTTCACAGGTACAGGATATTTCCACATTTTCATATCCGGTGCCCCAGTCTTCCGGCAGACACCTGAGTATCCGTTCCGGACGTTTCGTTATCATATAAAAACGGCAGTCGGAACGGATCCTCATCATTTCCCATGCCTCCGGTCGCCAGGCATCCGCATCGGGATGGAAGAAGTCTGAAGTGAAACAGGTATAGAAGACAGAACCGGGACCATATTTATACTGACCTTTGAATTCACCGGCACGGTTCCTGCGGACAGGAAGATTGAACGACGATGTTTTCTGAACGATGGCCGTATCCTTGCCATGCATCATATCCCGGCGATATACGTAGCAATGCTGACAGCCCGGGGATACTTTCGTACACCCGTGCCAGAGATTCCATGTTACCGATGCCGCAGGTGTATTCTTGGCTGATGAAAAGAATTCCAGTTGATTGTACATTTCCATGTTCTGAATGATATGATGCCGGTTACAGGTTTCATTTGTATTTTACCATATCAGGGGTAGGATTCTCAATTTTGCCCTGTGCTGTGGTCGCGTAAGTTTTCGCTTGGGTTGCATGCCGTGGATAGCGGCACAAAAGAC
>R26__coassemble_975_pt1 | contig 15265 bp, 12 predicted proteins | sample R26__metabat2_high_PE_046 | metagenome-assembled genome bin R26
GGGAAGAACCGTTCTCGGGTTGACACAGGCATCTTCCGGACAGATCCTGTTTAATGGGGAAGACATTACCAAAGTATCCAGTAAAAAACGGAAGGAATTACGTAAGAACATGCAGATCATTTTCCAGGATCCGTTTTCGTCACTGGATCCGCGGATGTGTGTGCAGGATCTGATCAAAGAGCCCCTGAAGAATTATATGCACGGAATGTCCCGGGATGCATTGGATGACCGCGTCAAGGAACTTATGGATACGGTTGGTCTGGCAGAAAGACTTCGCCTGTCGTATCCGCATGAATTGGACGGCGGCCGCCGGCAGAGGATCGGGATCGCCCGTGCACTCGCGCTTAATCCGGAGTTCATCGTCTGCGATGAACCGGTATCCGCTCTGGATGTATCGATCCAGGCACAGATCCTGAATCTGTTGGGGGATCTGCAGGATGAGAAGGGGCTGACGTATATTTTCATCACCCATGATCTGAGCGTTGTGAAACATATCAGTGATGATATCCTGGTTATGTATATGGGCTGCCTCGTGGAGAAATGCAATGCCGATGAACTGTTTGAGACCCGGTATCATCCATATACAAAGGGCCTTATTTCAGCAATCCCGATCCCGTCACTTCATGTAGATCGTAACTTCCTGAAGATGGAGGGGGAGATCACGTCTCCGGTCGATCCGAAGCCGGGATGCCGTTTCGCAGTCCGGTGCCCGTATGCGAAAGATATCTGTTTCAAAGAGCAGCCTGCGTTGGAAGAGGTAAAGCCGGGACATCTTCTGGCATGTCACTGTGCAAAGGAAATAAATCAGTTGTAAAAAAGGAGCGAGGGCGTTCGCTTTGTTGAAACTGCTGTGTTGAATCAAGGAGGAAGGAAATGAAGATAACGAGTGTAGATGTGATAGAACTAAAGCAAACCTTCGGTATGCAGTTGGTAGCGGTCCGGGTACATTGTGATGAAGGCATATATGGACTGGGGGAGATCGGCGTTGCTATCGGTGACGGCGGATATGCCACCACGAAGATCATTGCTGCTCTGAGCCGAATGATCCTTGGCATGAATCCTTTGGAAAATGATGTTATCTGGGAAACCATGTATCGGAAGAATTTCTGGGCGATCGGAGGAGGAGGTTTCATCATTTCAGCCATCAGTGCGATCGATACGGCAATCTGGGATCTGAAGGGCAAGCTGCTGGGAGTCTCTGTAGCTACGCTGCTGGGCGGAAAACACAGAACGAAACTGCGCTCTTACGCCAGCCAGATCCAAATGGGGTGGAAAGATAATCAAAGCGTAGCTCCCAATGAGAGCCCGGAGGAATTCAAAGAAGCCTGTCAGCGGGTTGTTTCCATGGGATACACGGCAGTAAAAGCCAATGTGATCGGGTTAAACGAACAGAAGCAGAGAAGAACTTATCAGGAAACTATGAGCTACATAGAAAAAAGTGTCCTGAAAAGAGCAGAGCAGAGACTGGCTGCAATGAGGGACGGTGTCGGACCGGATGTGGGGATCATCATGGAGAATCATTGCATCACAGACGGAAATACGGCAATCCAATTTGCCAGGATAGCAGAAGAATATGATGTTATGTTGATGGAAGAACCGGCGGTTCCTACGAATATCGAAGTGTTCAATAAAATTGCTTCCTATACCTCGATCCCCCTTGCAACCGGGGAACATACCTATTTGAGATCCGGATTCCGGCCCCTGATCGAAAGCGGTTCGGTTTCCGTGCTCCAGCCGGATCTGGGCAACTGCGGAGGATTTACCGAAGCGAAGAAGATCGCGGATCATGCGGCTCAATATGACATCGGAATTCAGGCCCATGTCTGTTCAGGACCTATCAGCCATGCGGCATCGCTTCAATTTGAGGCAGCGATCCCCAACTTCTACTATCATGAAGGACATCTGACGAATACACTTCCCCAGATCATTGAGATGGGTACTGAGGACTATCCGACGGTAAACGGCTATATTGAAGTACCGGATAAGCCGGGTATCGGTATGGACTTGAGCGAGAAGGCGCTGAAAGAAGCCAACATCATTACCATTCAGTAAGAAAAAACAGATATAAATGAATCTAAGGAGATATCGTATGCAGAAATTTGCGATCATCGGTATGGGATGTGCAGGATACCATGGAGTCAAGTCTCTTCGGGAACATGGGTATGAAGGGGAGATCCATGTATTTTCAGATGTATCTCATCCTACAGCCAATCCCATGCTGACGACTTATTATGTCGCAGGTAAGATACCAAGGGAAAGGATGTTCCCATTTGGTTCACTGGAAGAATTTACCCGGGAATTCGACGTGCAGGTCCATGCAGACACAAAGGTGCTGCGCGTGGATACGGGCAGCAGGTGTGTAGTCCTTGAGGATGGGACCCGGGAGGCTTTTGACAAGATCCTGATCGCCACGGGAGCGAGGGCGGTCTCGCCGGCTCTCGGGCAGGGAGGCGCAGGAAGAACCTTTCTGATGAGGACCGTATCGGATGCGGATCAACTGAAGACGATGCTGGAACAAAACCGGGTATCTTCCGCTGTCGTTGTAGGCGCTTCCATGGTTGGGATCAAAGTTGTAGAACTGCTGTATAACCGGAATGTAAAGGTGACAATGGTGGATATGGCTTCCAGATTGTTCCCTCTGGCCTGTATGCAGGAGACAGCTGAGATATTGGAACAGGATCTGAAAGACAGGGGAATTGACCTGCTTTTCCGGACCGGAGTCGACCACGTGGAAGAAACAGGGGAAGAAGTGAAAACCTTTCTTACGGATGGAACCTGTCTCACATCGGATATCCTGGTGCTCTGCATCGGAACCAGGGCAAATGTGGAACTGGTTGCCAATACGCAGGTGATCGAGTCGGAGCCTGTCAAAGTTAACCGGGGGATCGTGGTAAATACGCGAATGGAAACCAATGTGCCAGGCATCTATGCAGCAGGTGATTGCTGCGAGGGAACGAATCTTCAGACGGGGGAAACCATGATCATTGGATTGTGGGCAAATGCGGCTGCCCAGGGGAGTTGTGCAGGAGCAAATATGGCCGGATGCGTGGAGGAATTCCCAGGTTCTCTGCCCAATAATATTACGCATTATTTTGATAAGGATTTTATAGGGATCGGAGATCCGGATCTTCCCGGTGAACGGAACATTTTTACCAATTCCCATGGCATGGTTTCAGTCATTCATGAGAAAGATCAGCTTAAATGTGTGAATATTCTGGGGAATTACCGGATCAGCGGAATGGTCAAGGAGTATTTTGTACATCGGATCACCGGTCAGGGAGAAGATCTTACCATAGCCGATGCCGGATTATTACGCGCCAGTGGAGTACCGGAGGATTTTATCGTTTTGTTAGGAGGGTATCATGACTAAGCAGGAAAAACAGATGTGTGCCAAGCTGGCAGGACCGGAAACGGGAATTGAGATAAAACATTCTGTTTGTGATATCTGTACTCCGGGGCCCCAGTGTGGATTGAATGTATATGTGAAAGACGGAAAAGCGATCAAGATCGAAGGAATGCCGGAATTTCCAAGCAACCGGGGAAAGCTGTGCACGAAAGGTGCCGCCAATCGCCAGTATGTTTATCGGGAAGACAGGATCAAAACACCGATGAAGCGGGTGGGCGAACGGGGCTCTGACGATTTTGTCCCCATCAGCTGGGAAGAAGCTCTGGATACCATTGCGCAGAAGCTTTCTGAGATCCGGGAAGCGTACGGACCGGAAAGTGTTGCCTGGTTCACCGGGTATACGAAATGGATCCGTCCATGGCTGCGCCGCCTGTGCAACAGCTTTGGGGGCCATAATTATATGACCGAGTCCAGTACCTGCTTCCGGTCGGGACGTATGGCCAATGAGACCATCTTCGGCCGGGACATGCGGGGCGATCTGATGGGCAGACCGCAGCTTCTGGTGGGATGGGCCTGCAATCCCTATATCAACGCCTATGTGATGGGACAGGGATTTGTCCGCGCAAAAGAGGCAGGGGCCAAGATCATTATTATTGATGTTCGCCATACGCAGGCAGCAGAAAAGCTGGCAGACCTGTTCCTGCGTCCGAGGATCGGAACGGATATCGTGCTGGCGCATGCCATCGCCAACCTGATCATCCAGAACGGCTGGCAGGATCAGGCATTTATTGATCAATATGTGCATGGATTTGAGGAATACAGGAATATGGTATCTGCCTATGATCTGGAGACTGCAGAGAGAATTACCGGGGTTCCTCAAAAGGATATCCGGACAGCTGCTGAATGGATGTCTCAGATCAAACCGGCATGTATTACCCCCAGTAATGGGATCGTCCATCATATCAATGGATATAACGCACACAGGGCTGTTATGTGTCTGGATCTGATAACCGGAAATGTAGATAAACCGGGAACTATTCTTCCGGTTTACGATACCTATTGCGATATAGGCTCGGGATTTTCCACCTATGAAGAGGAGTTCATGAACGAGACCAGTACGCCCAAGACCGTACCGCAGATCGGGGAAGAACGATTCCCGCTCTGGAACCGTATGACCTCAGATGCACAGACCATGGACCTTCCGAGACAGGTGCTGGAAGGAAAACCCTATGAGATCCATGCCCTTGCAGCGTTTGGCGTTAATACCATGATCTTTCCGGAACCGGGGAAATTCCGGGAAGCCATGAAAAAACTGGACTTTATATTTGCAACGGATCTGTTCTGGACAGATGCCTGTAAATATGCAGATATCGTACTGCCGGTGTGCAGTTCCCTGGAACGGAGCGAATTGAAATGTTATCCCGGCGGAGTCATGTATTATGTCTCGCCTGCGATTGCGCCGTTGTATGAAAGCCGCGATGATGTAGAGGTTATGACCGAACTGGCAAAACGGCTGTGCCCGGAAGACAAACTTCTGTGTGCGGGATATCACGAGTCCCTGCGATACATGTTCCGGGATGAACTGGAAGACCTGGAAAAGGCCAGGGAAACGGGCATGCCGCATCGCTGTTCCAAATTTAAACCCTATATTCCCGGAACTTACCTGAAAAACGGACCGGAAACCAAAACCGGCAAACTGGAATTATACAGTGAACTGATCCGGGAGATCGATCCGGACTATCACCTGGATCCGCTTCCTGTCTATTACGATGGCAACCGGGGTACTGATCCGGAGAAATATCCTTTTGTGCTGATGACCGGTGCCAGGCTGCCCAATACGATCCACTCCAGGGGACATAAAGTGCCATGGCTAAGGAGTCTGAGACCTGATCCAATGGTAGATATCAGTCCCGAAGATGCCCGTGCGCTTGGGATACGGCAGGGAGATAAGGTTCGGCTGTACAGCGAGACCGGAGAGATCCATTTACTGGCCAATGTGACAGAGGTCGCCAGTCAGGGAGAATTACATTTGATCCATGGATACGAGGAGGCAAATGCCAGTGATCTTATTGCAACTGACTATCTGGATCCCTATTCAGGATTTCCGAGCTATAAACAGCTTCGGTGCGCCATCGAAAAGGAGGATGCGTAATGAGTTATAAGATCAGTTTTTATCCGGAGCGGTGCGTTGCCTGCGGCGCATGTGCGGTTGCCTGCATGGATCAGAATGATATTCAGGTACAGGACGGTGCACAGCCCTTCCGAAGATCCTATCAGATCGACTATCATGCAGATGGAAATCCCCATATTGGCTATTTTTCCGCTGCATGTGAACATTGTGATGATGCACCCTGTATCGATGCCTGCCCGTCAAACTGTATCAGCAAGGATGCGGAAACCGGCTTTACTGTTTATGATAATACCAATTGCATCGGCTGCAGAAGCTGCTCCATGGCTTGCCCGCATGGTGCTCCTGTTATGGATCTGAATGGAAAAATGTCGAAATGTGACGGCTGTAATGAGCGGGTGAAAGTGGGGCTTTCCCCTGCCTGTGTCGCCGTTTGTCCATTTGATGCATTAAAGCTGGAAGAAGAAAATGCCGACTGACAACACTGCATTAAACGATACCTTTTTAAAAAGATATCCCCTTGTTCATTTTAACAAAGGGGATATCCTTTTGCGTCCCGGAGAGATCAACCATTATCTGTATTATATCAAAAGCGGCGTCTGCGCCTGTTCTATCATTCATCTGGATGGAAACCTGATCATCCCTCTGTTTCTCAGGAAAGATGAGCTGATCGGCGCGCGCATGGAACTGCTTGGCGTGAAAGAAAACCGGTCTTTGAGTGAAGTATCGGCACATACCGATGTGGAAGTATATAAGATCCCGATCAGGGATATCCGTGACCTGCTGCAGACGGACTTTGAAGCATACAAAAGACTGGCCCGTTCGGTGATCCTTTCTCTGGACAGAGTGATCGAAACATCCAATATGCGGGGCAAAGGCAATTCTGTCATGATCGTCTGCAACACCCTGCTGCATGAAATGTCTTCGGAAGGATGTCCGGAGGGACTCTATCGGTTGTCTGATTATTTTACGATCACGGATCTTTCCCGGATCCTGCAGCTTCACCGGGTCACAGTGTCCAGGATCATGCATGGCCTGGTGGAAAAAAAGGTCCTGGAAAAAAGGGGCAGAGTCTGGTATATCACGGACCGCAAAAAACTGGAAAAATATCAGCAGGGAATCCTGACACTAAACCCGAAAGCGATCAGCTGAACCGGAAGTTATCCGCATAATACCTTTCGATCGGGAATTTATAGCGATCTATTGGCACCGGCTGCCTGTAAGGCACCGGTGTTCCGTTTTCATTATGCAGTTCCACCCAGCAGAGCCAGTCTTTCGAATGCTCCGGATGATCGCTCCGATAATGTCCGGCCCGGCTGTCTGTCCGAAACAGGGCAGATGTCAGGTAGAACTCGGTGACCTGCGCGATCGACCGCACTTCCTCCAGTTTCAGCAGATCATGTGTATCTCTTGCAGCCATCCGGCTGAGCTTTTCTTCTTTCAGATGTTGCAGCTTCTGACCGGCGGCTTTCAGGGCGCTCTCGTTTTTCAGGATACTGACATCATAAGGAGCAATGATCTTCTGCAGTTCTTCCAGGATCTGTGAGGGAGAGAAGCCTTCTTTTCCGAGCGGCGCAAATGTTTCAGCGAGAGCTTCCCGGGCTTTTGCTGCATCTGCACTTCTGCTTCCGGATCCGGAGATATACTGTATTGCCGCTTTTCCTGCCTGTCTTCCGGTGATCGCCGTTGTCATCAGAGCGAATCCTCCCATGTAGACACCCGGGTCAAGACTTCTCAGACGGCCTGCGATATACAGTCCCTTGACCCCGCTCTCCCCGTGAGGACCGGTACGTACGGCTCCGTTGGATAACTGTACGACTGTGGTCCATTCAAAAGGATCTTTGAAAAAATCGATCCCCTGTTCGATCAGTTTCTGATAATGCAGCAGATGCCTGCCGGATCTGGGTTTGATGATCGGATAATCCTCTTCGCGGATAGAACTCAGATCCAGGTGGATCGGTGCCTTTCCGGCCAGCGTTTCCAGCGCCATCGCGCGGGTAATATAATGGGGATCTGTATTGGGGCCCAGGACCGGAGAGTACTTGTTCATAAACGCTTCCCCATCCTTGTTGACGAACCTGGCGCCGAGAGGCATCAAAACCGTCTGGCCTTCCCATTCAAAATACTTCGGTACATTCCAGATATGGAGAAATTCAAAATTCCGAAGCACCGCTCCGGCCTGAAACGCCAGACAAGCCCCTTCTCCGGAAGCAGTATTCTGATTATAGGACGGTTTCCAGCTGGCAATTCCTGCTGCCAGGATCACAGACTGCGCTTCAAAGAGATATTTTTTCCCCGTGACATAATCAAATCCTGCAGCACCGGTTACCTGTTCATCTTCCGTAAGGAGCCGCGTGATCTCGATCCGCCCCATACGCCGGACATGCAGCCGGTCCATCTCGGAGATCATCGCTTTTCGCATGTTTTGTCCGCCGGTCCCTTTTATCTGTACCGGAAACAGGCGAACATGATCAAGGGCTCTCTGGAGCACGGAACGATATTCGCCTTGTTCGTCCTTCAGATAGGTGCATCCCATTTTCTGATAACTCTCGAAGATATCAAAAGACTCCTTCCACAGCTCCTCCATGACATCCTGTTCGCAGAGACCGTCCCAGTAGTAGACAAAATCACGGACCCACTGCTCCGGAGAATCTCCAGGCAGACATACTTCAAGATCGCCGCCGGACAGGGACATCAGTCCGCCCCAGTCAGGGAACGATTTATCCACGATCAGGACATCCCGGCCGGGATCCTCCTCTTTGGCGCCTTTGGCTGCCCACAGACCGGCAGATCCTCCGCCGATGATCAGGATATCCGTCCGGAGGATCTCCATTTCTGTCTGTGTGGGGGAAGCTGCAGCGATATGTGGTTTATTGCCTTTTGCCGGAGCAGGCACAGATGGACTTTCTATGCAACCGGGATCAGTACTGCAGTTTCCCTCTGCGGGAAAAGCAGAGGGAAAAGGTTTCTTAAAAGGGTGAACAGTCACTGCACCTGCCGGACAGCTCTGTTCACACAGATAACAGGTATGACAATCCTCCGGATAAGCGATATATGCTTTTCCTTCCGGGTTCATCCGCAAAGTGTCCAGGGGACAATGTTCAACACAGCTGCCGCATCCGATGCAAAGATCGGTATCAATTCTCTGGATCATACGTTTATCCTTTCTCAAAGAAGCCTGTTTACAAAAGGAGAAAAGGACAGCGCCTTTTCTCCTTACGTTTTCTTCTGTATTGCAGAAGCATTTTATTTCATGATGGATAATGCATATTCATACATTTCTTTGAAGTTCTCGCATCCCGGCATAGCGCAGATCTCTTCGATCTTGGCGTCGATCACCGGCTGTGCAGCCTCTCTCCATACATCGACCTGCTCTGCGGTCAGGATCGTGATCGTGTTCTTGTCAGAATTGCCGACTACTTCATCGAATTTATCCATATCGGCGAAGCGGTTTGCCTGCTCTTCCTCGTGGAAAGCGATGGCTTCCTGTGTGATAAGCTCCTGTGCAGCAGGAGACAGGGAATCCCAGAATGCCTGGCTGCAGCAGTGCATGGACACATCAAAGTAAATGCCGCCGTGCTCCTGGAAGATAGTGCTCTGATTTGCAACTTCATAAAGGCCGGTGTTTACGATGGCGCCGCCATTCTGGAAGATACCATCTGCCACGCCGCCTTGCAGGGACTGATAAGCATCCGCAAAGGCAACCTGAAGAGGCGCAGCTCCGAGAGCTTCAATGATCTTCATCATCATTGCGGACATACCGATGATCTTCTTGCCTGCAATTTCTTCCGGGGTAATGACCGGGGCGTCGGAATTGATCTGGAGATTGACTGCCGGAGTCATATTATAGCTGATCAGATGAAGGCCGTTGCCCGCTACTTCTTTCTCCAGTACTTCCGGATATTTTGCCATGACTTCGCCAAATACTTCCGCACCTTCGGTGGTCATGCCCATGAAAGGTATCGATACGACATTGGAAGTGATCGGGAACAGGGATTCGAAGTTCGCGATGTTCAGGTTGGCGATATCGCATCTTCCGTCCAGAAGGCCGTCAACGGATTCCGGAGCGGATACCAGAGAGCCGGATCCATAGAATTCATAATCGATCTTCCCGCCGGATTTTTCTTTCAGTCTTTCCAGGAACGCAATATAGGCTCCCTCGATCTGCTCGCCACGGGTGGAGTTGGCGATGATCGTGATAGGCTCGATGCTGTCGATATCGATCTCAGCCGGTGCTTCTGCCATTACGGTCAGAGCCATCGTCAATACCATGACTGCCGCCAATACAAGTGTTAAAAGTTTTTTCATTCTACATCCTCCTTAATTTTTATTCAGCTGCCTGCCAGACTACATCAGACTCGGCAGCCATAAAACGATTTCCGGGAACAGGCTGATCAGGATGATGACCATGATCAGGCCTGCGATAAAAGGAATGACTCCTTTGAATATCTTTCTGACATCTACTTTGGACAATCCGGCCAGCAGGAATACAACCATGCCCACCGGAGGAGTAATGGAACCAAGGGCTGTCATAAGTACAACAAACAGTCCGAACCAGGTTCCGTTCAGATGAAGCGTGGTGACCATGATCGGGTACAGGATCGGGACCGTCAGCATGATCATGGGATTATCCGGCATGAACATGCCCAGTATGATGTACATGACGGCGACCAGCACGATGATCACGCCGATCGGCAGTCCGGAAGAGACTACCGCATTGGCAAGAAACGCCGGAACTTTGCTGTATGTGATAAAGGTCGTAAAAATATTGGTGCCGATCATCAGGAGCAGGATCGTACCTGTAAGTAATGCGGTATTCACCAGACATTTGACGATCTTCTTCCAGGTCAGGCGCCTGGAAAGAACCCCGATCAGTACTGCAGCCGCAGCTCCGATCGCTCCGGATTCCGTTACAGTGAACCATCCGCCGTAGATGCCGCCTAATACCAGGATAAACAGGACCACGATCGGCCATACGGTCTTGAAACTCTTAATGCGGTCCTTCCAGGGAGTTCTTTCTTCCGCCGGGCCGTAGTCCGGGCGGATCCGGGTCAGGATGGAGATAAATACCACATCAAGGACAACCAGCATGATCCCGGGAATGATGCCGGAGATAAAGAGCCGGCCGATATTCTCATCGGCAATGATCCCGTACATGATCATGGGGATCGACGGCGGAATGATAATCGCCAGCGGGGCAGCGCCGGCTACCGAGCCGCAGGCCAGTTCATCGGAATAATGATAGCGCTTCATTTCCGGCAGTGCGATCTTGCTCATGATGATCGTGCCAGCCATATGAGAGCCAGTGATAGCGCCCAGGATACCGGAGGCAACTGTCGTGGCCGAGGCGAGTCCGCCCCGGTGATGCCCCAGAAAGGCGTTGGCAGTGGTAAACAGGTCCGACCCCATACGGGATTCCGATATCACAAGTCCCATCAGGATAAACATGGGGATTACGGTAAGGCTGTAGTTATTGGCTGTGATAAACGGCTGCGTACCAAGTACATTCAGGGCCTGGGTCTGTCCGCGGATGATCATGATGCCGATCATACCGATCAGAGTCATGGCAACGCCGATCCACATACGGGCAACCAGAAAAACAAACAGCAGGATAATACCTAATAATCCGATCAGTTCCTTGCTCATTTGTTCACCTCCCCTTCTGCCTTTTCTTCCATGATCCCTTTTACTTTATAAGGCGCTTCGCCTCTCAGTGCCCTGGCTTCATTGATGGTCATAAAGATCGTTGCAATGAGACCTCCCAGAAAACCGATCGCGACCACGATCACAAACGGCCAGTAAGGGATATTCAGAAGGGTATATCCGTAACCTTTGCTGCTATAATCCAACGCTGTCAGGACAGATCGCCAGATGATGATCCCGAAGATACAGATGGAGATCAGATTGACAATGATCTGTACAGTATGTTTTGGTACTCTCGGCATGGCGTCCATCACAAAGTCAACGGAAACATTCTGGTTGGTAAGACACCCCATGCCCATGGCCAGGATCGTTCCTACATTGAAGATCTGAACGATCTCTGTTGCTCCGGTGATCGGATGCCCGAACAAATTTCTGGCCAGTACATCCGCTACGGATAACAGGACCATGACTGCTGTGGAAATAATAGAAAAATAGGATAGAAATCTAGCGATGATCTGAAGGATTTTCGGTATGGTCTTCATAATCAGACACCTCCTGAACAGTATTATACAACGATTCGCTGTCCGTACAATGCAGCTTAAACTACATCTTGTATTTTCTACATATATATATAACCAGAGGGTATTTTTTGGCTAAATTGCACAGTCTTTCATACATGGGCTTTTGTTACAGCATCCGTTCCGCGAACAGCAGGGTGAAAGCCAGGGAAGAAAGAAACAGCGCCAGCCAGACACATCCTCCCAGTGCGATCGGCTTGAGTCCTTTTGTGAACAGGTCCCGGAAACGGATCTTGAATCCGACGCCGGCCAGAGCCATGGTCACGAAGAATTTATAGCCGAAAGAAAAGAAAGGCTTGAACAATTCTTTGTAAAAAGGTGTCCCGGAGACCGTATTGACCAGTATCGTATTGATCCCCACCGCCAGGATAAAGAAAAGGATGAATTTCGGGAACGATTTCCATACTACAGCCCCGATGGAACTTTTTTTGCTGTCAGCGGGAGCGGTCTTTGCGGCTGCGTCTTTGCGGAGGGTGACAATGGAAAACAGAAGCGCCATCACGATGATCATCGTCGTTCTGACTACTTTGATGGCAGCGGGAAGGGCATAGCCTTCCAGTCCCTTCAGGTTGGCAAATGTCTCCTGGGCGGCAACGACCGAAGACGTATCGTTGATCGCGGTGCCTGCCAGGAAACCGAACTGGACATCACTAAGACCCATCTGCAGTGCAAGGTATGGATAAGACAGGCATGCCAGCAGATCGAACAGGAAGATGGCTGTCATCGCGTAGGCTGTTTCTTCTTCTTTTGCGCGGATCACCCGGGAAACCGCTGCGATAGCGGTCCCGCCGCAGATACAGGTGCCGCTGCTTACCAGTGCGCAGGTATTGGAACTGACATGGAACACCTTTCGACCCAGCAGGTATCCGACAGCCAGTGCCAGCAGGATATTAAAGATGATCAGGGGCAGGGCGTACACTGCGCTGAAGATATCCGTAAACGCAAGAGTCGCGCCAAGTCCTATGATACCGGCGCTCAGGAAGCTTTTTCCGGCAAATGTGGTTCCTCCCTTAAATTCACTGCTCATCTTATCTGCGGGCACGAGATTGACGATCAGGATCCCGATGATCAATGCCAGCATGGGAGATCCGATAAAGGTTTCAAATTTACTGATGATCGTAGAGATCAGCGCGATCAGGAAACAGCACAGGATCGCGAGATACCGGGGTCCGGAATGGCTCATTTTCCGGTTTTCTTTTTTCGCTTTTGCGCTGTCGCTGATATAAACATACAGGAATGCGATCCCTGCACAGATCAGTACGACGATCCATGAAAATCCATTTAATCCGAGAAACATATTTTTCACCTCATACTATAGTTATTCAGCGTTTATACCTGTAGTCCATATGGACTGTACCATTTTTTTCCTTATAGATTGTCTGGAATTTCCCGTTTAATGTGATATCTGTAAAATCATAGTCGCATCTGATATGTGGACCGCGGGTTTCTTTTCTGTTTCTGCTGCACAGAAAGATCGGTTCCGACAGATCGATCATGTTCAGTACTTCCAGACTGCGCATCAGTTCATGGGAGTTCCTGCAGCCAAGTTCCTTATAACAGTTTTCCTTCAACTGACGCATATATTCGATGCCGGCATTCAGCATGTCTTCACTCTGCTGGTCAGCACTGGCGTATTCATTCATGATATTCTGGAGCGTGGATGCAGCTTCTTTCCAATGTGCGCCATCAGAGCGGGATAACAGTTCCTGATAAAGCGCATCATATTTTTGGATATCGGCTGGATCGATCCGGGAGCTGTTCTTTGTATTCTTTACATAATCGGCGGCGTCTTCTCCGGCAGTCATACCGAATACAGCGGCTCCGCACAGGCTGCCGTTCACATTTCCCGTACAGTTGCCTGCGGCATATAAACCGGGAATACTGGTCCTGGCATGCGTGTCGATCTCAATGCCTCTCTGTCCCATCATGATCGGATAGGTGCCGAATTCCACCATGTCCCTGCTCAGATCAATGTCATAGTGTTCACAGTAATCCGTGATCGAGTCGATCCCTTCGCTTACCATGGCTGTATGCAGCATGTAATCCAGATCTTCCGCAGACGTTTCGGTACAGTTCATAAAGGTCGGGCCCTTGCCTTTCTTCAGGCGGTCCCGGTAGCAGGTCGGCCAGACATCCGCTGTGATATCACCGGTGGCTCGGGAAGGCTTGCTGTTATACGGCGTAAAAGTGTTGCCGCGGATATCAGTGGAAACGCCGATCCATGTGCCTTTTCCGCCGCGGGCAAAATACTTGGGTCCTGCATGTCCGTTGAGCATATCCATGTTGACCAGTCTAGCGCCGAACCGGTATGCCATCGCCTGCGCGTCTCCCGTTGTGGCGGGACAGCACGGGGTATTGAACATGTAGGCAGGCGTAATGCTCGGATACATACGGGATACCATTCCGGTGGCAAGAAGGACCGCTTTGCACTGGATCACAACGGTTTCCGGTATCTCTTCACTGATATCGATCCCAATGGCACCTGCCAGTCTGCCGTTCTCATCCGCAAGCAGATCGTGGATGATGATGTGATTCAATATCCTGGCTCCCTGCTGTTTTGCTTCTCTGGTCAGGCAGCTTTTCTGGAGGGCACCGTCAAATTTCAGGTTGTATAACTGCTGTCCCGGCATACCGTGGCCTTCAAATTTCCATGTTCCGGTGGGCCGCATATTGATCCCCATGTCTTCCCACATCCGGATCACTTCAAAACTCCGGTCGATCCACACCTTCGTCAATTCCGCATCCACCCAGGGACCTGCATCAAAGGAAGATCCGATCTCCCGGTATATCCGCTCCGTATCTGTTCCATGACATTCAGGAATATAACAATGGAAATGATCATTTCCATTTGCTCCGGAGCCGGAGCGTCGGGTATCTGCCTTTTCTGCAATGATCACATCTACGCCTTTTTTTCCGGCAGCGATCGCAGCCATCAGACCGCTGACACCGCCTCCGACACACAGAAACTCACAATTGTAGGTTTTCATTTCAGGCCCTCCTTTGGAAAATGAAGCATCATGTGTGATAACGGATAACGGATAGTGATCGCATTTACAGGGCAGTCTTTCACACATGCCTTGCAATGCCAGCATTCCTCCGGATACCGGACGATCAGTTTCGAAATCTGTTTATCCAGATATAAGACATCGAGAGGGCAGATTTCCGCACAATATCCGCAGGCTTTACATTTTTTTGCATCAATGATCGGTGGCATAAAGACCTCCTTCGTATGCTGGTTGATAATTGTATGTGAATTATAACATATGGCTCGGCATGCTTCCTGTAGCATAAGCTACATAGGGCAATATAGTACTCTGGTGGTGCTTTGCCATGCTGGATGAAGATACGAAGAGGAGAAAAATATCATTTTTCGTATCACGATTTGATACGAAGAGAATAATATTTAAAATTTCGTATCTCGATTTGATACGAAAAGAAGATAAATGCTTGATTTCGTATCAGATTATCTCGGTTTCACTTCGTTTTTTGATACGAAATCTGAGGTTTTGTTCTCTTTGCTCCGTCCCCCAAAAAGTAGAGTTGAAAAAGATAATTGTAGTATAATCATTT
>R26__coassemble_1010_pt1 | contig 14914 bp, 14 predicted proteins | sample R26__metabat2_high_PE_046 | metagenome-assembled genome bin R26
TACTCCAGAGGATAGAAAAACATTACTCTACTTTTAGGGGTACGGTTCAGTATGCACGATTTTTGATCTGGAAATGACTGAAAAAACATTCATACCCGGCAAATTGTTGCACCCCCTATGCTTAAAATCATTCATACCCGCAAAATAATTGCTTTCAGGGCCGGCCTTCGGCATGGCGCGATCATTTTCCAGTTGAAATGCAAGGGAAAAAGTATTACTATGAGCGAAATCTGAAAAAACGGAGGTAATTGGCGTGGAATATAAAAGAATATTAACCATTCAGGATATTTCCTGTGTAGGGCAATGTTCAGGCACTGTGGCACTTCCGATCATTTCGGCTTGCGGGCATGAATGCTGTCTGATCCCGTCGGCGGTCCTGTCGACCCATACGGGCGGGTTTACCGGGTATACCTTCTGCGACCTGACGGAGGAGATCCCGAAGATACACGAACACTGGAAAAAGGAAAACATCCGTTTTGACTGCATTTACACCGGGTATCTTGGCAGTGTAAAGCAGATCCGTTATGTAGCAGGTCTGTTTGATGATATGCTGGGCCTGGGCGGGATCAATATCGTGGACCCGGCTATGGCAGACAACGGAAAGCTGTACTACGGATTTGACGAAGAATATGTGCAGGCAATGGGACTTCTGTGCGCAGAAGCGGACGTGGTCCTTCCCAACATCACGGAAGCCTGCTTCATGACGGGGGTTCCTTATCAGGAGCAGTATGACCAGCAGTATGTCATGGATCTTTTGAGCCGGCTTGATGAGATGGGATGCCGCTGCATCGTTCTTACAGGCGTTTCTTTCCGGGAAGGTTATACGGGCGTTGTGATCTATGAAGCAGGATTTTATTCCTACTACGAACATGAAAGAATCGCACAGGGCTGCCATGGGACCGGTGATGTATATGCATCTGCCTTTACAGGAGCTCTGATGCACCATAAAGGGGCTGTGGAAGCAGCCTGCATCGCAGCGGATTATACCCTGGAATGTATCCGCGCAACCAGACAGGCCGACGAAGACGACAAAAAGCGCCGGGAAACATCTGTCAAAGGAAAAGGACCGGCTTATGCGACAGATCTTCCGGTGGGTGGAAAGGAAGGCCACTGGTACGGGGTAGAATTTGAAAAGAAGCTGCCGTATCTGATCGAAAGACTGGGATAGATCAAAGGTCCGGGCTTATCTGCCGGTAATCCTCGGCAGTGTTGATATTTCTGAATAACTGCTTAAGATCCAGTTTTGCGAACACAGGACTGGATCTTTTCAGCTCTTCTTCCGTAACGGTCAGGATCTGATCCTCACCCAGGGCTTTCATAGGACTGCGGATCCCTTTTTCAGCTGCTTTTTGCAGCAGTTCATAAGCCTTTCCGGAATAAGCGGCAGCACAGGGCTCCGGAAACTGCGGGTGGATCTTCAGCATAACCGCAGCGGGGGCAGTTGGACTTGCTGAAAGGTCGTTTAAGCGGTCCAGGAGAAAGGACAGAACCCCCATATCCGCATCCGGCATATCTGCTGCTGCCACACAAAAGCATTCCGGCCGGGCTTTCTCAAACACAGACATCAGTCCGCCGGCAGGGCCCAGGCTGTCATAATGATCTGCAATGATATCATTTACCAGGTTCTGAGAAACAGCGCCGGAAACTTCCAGGAAGCAGCGGATCTGTTCCGCATGCTCCGGGGATCCAGCAGAGATCAGGACATGGTCAAATACCTCCGAAGAGCGAAGGATCAGATGCTCCAGGAAGGAAATGCCCCGATAGGGCAGGAAGATCTTGTCTTGTCCCATCCGGCTGCTCTTGCCGCCGGCCAGCAGTACGATCGTTTTCATGATCTCATTGTAATGCACGCCGGGCTCTTTCGCAATCACGGATTTTTGTTGAGAAGAACCTTGTTTTATGATAACATAATATACTGCGATTACTATCTGTAGAGAGGATCTGTTTTATGAAGACATTATATATCATGATAACCGCTGTCATGCTCACCGCCCTTCTGTTCTTTGCAGGAGCAGGAATGGAGAAAGCATCTGCCGATGAAGTACGGCTGTCCTTCAGCAGCACCGACGGAAGTGCCTGTGCGGACATTGCAGACGGAGATTATTTTACAACAGAATATTTTGACCCGGGAACCGAGATCACACTGACATCGGAGACTCCGTTGGACGCCCTGTATGTGGTCTGGGAGAATCTTCCGGGAGAGTGGAAACTCAGGATCAACGGCAGGGACTATACTTTCGGGCAGAATGATTTCCTGCATGAGTACGTGAAAATGCCTGCTGAGGCGGGAACTGTTACCAGCGTGACGCTGGCTGTGGAGGGCGAACGGATCACGATCGCCGACATTTACGGATTGTCTGCCGGCAGTCTTCCGGGGTTTGTACAGAACTGGGAAGCGCCTTATGAGGAAGCCGATGTTTTGCTGATCTCCACCCATGCGGACGATGAAGTCCTGTTCTTCGGAGGGATCATTCCCAATTATACAGACAAGGGAAATGTACGGGTACAGGTAGCTTATTTTACGGACCTGTTTCAGAGTGAACCATTCCGTAATCATGAGATCCTGAACGGGCTCTGGACCATGGGCGTGACCCATTATCCGCAGCTGGGAAAGTTTTATGACCATTATTCGGAATCCCTGGAAGAGGCCCAGGGACAGTACGATTACGATGCCAGCCTGGAATATATCGTAAGGACTATTCGCCGTTTCAAGCCGCAGGTTGTGATCGGACAGGATCCGCTGAACGGAGAATACGGACACGGCGGTCATATCTGGTGCGGCCGGATGGTACAGGATGCGCTGGAGATCACGGGGGACCCGGAACAGTATCCGGATTCAGCTGCACAGTACGGTGCCTGGGACGTTCCGAAAGCCTATTTCCATCTGTATCCGGACAATGCCATTGAACTGAATGCAAGGACGCCTCTTTCCAGCTTCGGTGGAAAGACAGAGCTGGAGGTGGCCAAAGAGGCGTATCTGGAGCATCAATCTCAGCAGTGGTGCTGGTTTTATGTGTCTGACGGCTATGACGAGGAAGGCAATCCTGACGGCTATGAATACAGCTGTACCCGTTACGGACTGTACCGGAGTCTGGTGGGAGCGGACACTTCCGGCAATGATATCCTGGACAATATCGTCACTTATGACGATCAGATAAAAGCAGCGAAAGAAGCAGCGGAAGAAGAGGCAAGACTGGCAGCAGCCGCAACGGAACAGGCGCAGGAGCAGGCAGAAGAAACTCCGTCGGCACAGAGTGTCGTGGATGAAAACTCTACTATGGCGGTTGCCGGAGGGAAGAATACGACGGCGATCACTGTCCTGGTCATTATTGCGGCGATCCTCCTGCTGGCGATCATCGGGATCCTGGTGATCTCCAGATCCAGGGCCAGGATCAGGGAGCAGGAACGCAAACTGGAAAGAAGCAGACGGAATGCCGAAGACCGTATGCGGGGACGTTATCGGACCAATGTGCAGAGATCTTCTTCCACCTACCGGGCATCCAATTCTTCCGGTGCCCGTACGGGATCCGGTACTGCAAGACCCTCCTCTGTCTCCCAGAGGACCCGGCAAAGCGCCCCGAGAACCGGACAGGAAAGCGCTGCCCGCAGAAACTCCAACGGTTCCTACAGCAATACCAGGGGCAGATAAAAACAGGAAAGAGACAGATCAATGAAATATGCAATCGTGATCCCCACCCTGAACCCGGATTCCAAAATGACGGATTTCGTGGATGTCCTGGTGGGGAACGGATATGAAGATATCATACTGGTAAATGACGGAAGCACGAAAGAAACGGTGCATTTTTTCGAACAGGCTGCAGAGCATCCTCAGGTTACCGTGCTGACACATGAAGTGAACCGGGGAAAAGGCGCCGGGCTGAAGACTGCCTTCCGGTATCTGGCGGAGTACAGGCCGGATGTGGATGCCGCGATCACTGCCGATGCGGACGGGCAGCATAACCTGGATTCCCTCAGCCGCTGTGTGGTGGCTTATGAAGAGCATCCGGGCTCCGTGATCTTCGGAGGAAGGGATTTTTCTGACAAGAATATCCCGTTCCGGAGCCGTTTCGGCAATAAGGTTTCCAGCGTCGTTTACCGGTTTTCCTGCGGGATCAAACTGCAGGATACCCAGACAGGCCTGAGGATCGTGCCGTCTGAGTATTTCGGAAAATTCTCCGGGCTGAAGGGAGATCGTTATGAGTACGAGACTCAGATGATCATTGCCGTGAAAGAACTGCACATTCCCTATCACGAGGTTTCCATCGATACCATCTATATTGATGACAATGAATCCTCCCATTTTAATCCTCTGCGGGATTCGGCGAGGATCTATAAGATTGTGCTGGCGTATTTCTTCAAATTTATGGCCAGTTCCCTGTTCAGCTGGGTGGTGGATATCGGGATCTATGCGCTGGTGATGGCGATCTTCCGCAATGTGTGGAACCCGACCACCTGCCATCTTGTGGCGACCATTGCTTCCAGGGTGATCTCCTCCATCGTGAATTATATCCTGAACCGCAAAGTGGTCTTCAAAGCCGTTGATAATATCCGGAAGACCGCTGTCAGGTATTATGTCCTGGCTGCCTTTCAGATGCTGATATCCTTCCTGCTGGTGGATCTGTTCGCAGCGAAGATCCTGAAGGTGACAGGTGTCCTCGACGTGATCATCAAATGCGTGGTAGACGGCTGCCTGTTCATTTTCAGCTATGGGATCCAGCGCAAGTGGGTATTCAGGAACAAAAAGATTTAACAAAAAGGATCATATCTTATGGCACAGCGTACACCTAAACGTCCGAATGAAGAAATCAGGAGAAACCGGGAAACTTCCCGCCCGCAGGGAAACAGCGGGAGAAGGGATTATGAGCCATACCCGGATGATTACAGAAGACCTGTACGGGATCCGCGGGAACGCGTAAGACCGGTGCAGAAAAAACGCCGGAAAAAGAAGAAAAAAGGTGCCGGCGTACTGGTCGTGCTGCTTATCCTGCTGCTGTTGCTGGCTGCAGGAGTCTTCTTCGTCCTGAAGTCGGGGATCCTGAAAAGAGACGGAGAAGTGCAGACCGTAGTAAAGCCTTTGCCGGAAGCTCCCCGGGTGGTGCGGACCGCTACACTGGGCTCCACCGGCGATATCATCCTGCACCTTCCGATCCTGTATGCGCATCAGGCGGGTGAGGATTATGATTTCACCTATGTCTTTTCCGATGTGGCGCCGGTGTATGAGCAGACCGATCTGATGGTGGCCAACCTGGAGGTGACCCTGGGCGGACCGGAATCCGGAGAATACAGTGGGTATCCCGGATTCAACAGCCCGGATTCCATCGTACCAGCCCTGAAAAACGCAGGCGTGGATATCTGCCTGACAGCCAATAACCATTCCAATGACACGGGAACCTATGGCATGATGCGGACATTGGACGTCCTGGATGAGTATGGGATCGGACATTTAGGGAGCAGAAAGACCACGGATGAGCATTACCTGATGACAACAAACATCAACGGCATCCGTCTGGGAATGCTGTGCTATACCTATGATACCAGAGAATACACGGAGGGAGAGAAATCCCTGAATTTCAATTATCTCTCGGACGAAGCTGTCCAGAAGATCGCGACATTTAATTATGAGTATCTGGATGAATTCTATGAGGATGTACAGCAGCAGGTGGATTACATGGACATGCTCAATGTGGACGCCAAGGTCATCTATATGCACTGGGGCACAGAATATGAGGATGATCCCAACGGCTATCAGACCGAAATGGCGCAAAGGCTCTGCGACATGGGTTTTGACGTGATCATCGGAAGCCACCCGCATGTGATCCAGCGGTTTGATACCCTGACAGGGGCGGACGGGCATCAGACACTGTGTCTGTATTCCATGGGAAATGAACTCTCCAACCAGCGAAAAGAGGAGATGGATCCCGAAGAACCGAGAGGCTATACGGAAGACGGACTGGTGATCCAGGTAACCTTTGAAAAATTCAACAACGGCGATGTGAAAGCCAATGGCGTAAACATTGTCCCCACCTGGGTGGAGCTGGATGGAAACGGCTATCAGATCATGGCACTGGAAGGAACGGATCCCTGGAGTTGGGGCGCGGCAGATCCGTATTCCGCTATTGAATCCTACAATAGAACCCTTGGCAGACTGGGAGATGCCTATCCGGCATTCCGCTCTTCCAAAGGGCAGAGTGATGTTCTTACCTATATCGAGTAAAAAAATGAACAAAAAAATGTTAAAAAAGTATTGCAAAAATATAAAAAATGAGTTACATATTTATTAACATATAAAATGTAACACAGGAGGATCCTGCAATGCTGAAAAAAACATTTCTGGCTGCAGCAGCTATCCTGGCAGCGGTATTACTGGCAGCCTGCGGCGATGCATCCAAAAAGGATGAAAAAGCTGCAGATGCAGCAGCCGTTCAGGATACAGCAGCTGTTGAGGAAGCAGAAACCACGGAAGAATCGGATATGAAGATCACTTCCATAATAGAAGATACAAAGAAACCGGAAGAAAAGACCACGGAAAAAGAGACCACGACCGGTCAGGAAGAGACCACAACGGCTGCTGCGGAAGAAACAACAACGGCTGGCGCAGAAGAAGAGACGACCACCGAAGCGGCGAAGGAAGAGGAAGGACGTACCGGTATCGTATCGGCAGACGGTGATGGACTTTCCTTAAGAAGCGGGCCGGATGCTTCCAATGACGTACTGGATCTTATCCCGGATGGGACGGAACTGGTGATCACCGAAGAGCAGGATGGATGGGGCCATGTAACATACAACGGGACCGAAGGATGGGTTTCCCTGGATTATGTGGAATGAGCCGTACTGAATCAGAAATCATTTCTTTGACGTTGCGATAAAAAGAAAAAATGCGTGTTCTCCTTTCTGGGAGGCACGCATTTTTTCTGCATTTTTATCCTGCCTGCCGGAAGTTACAGAACTTCCCTGATGGCAGCCATAAGGTCGGCATACTCTTCAAAGGCAGGATACTGAGGATAATCATGACGGATCTGATCCGTAGTCCGGAACAGGAATCCGGCTTTGCCGGCTTCGATCATGGCCAGATCGTTGAAACTGTCACCGCAGGCAATGGTCTCAAATCCGATGGACTGCAGGGCTTTTACGGTGGAAAGCTTGGAATTGGCGATCCGCATCCGGTATCCGGTGATCTCGCCGCTTTCGGAAACTTCCAGTGAATTACAGAATATGGTGGGCATGCCGAGCTTTTTCATTAACGGACCCGCAAACTGCGTAAAGGTATCGCTGAGAATGAGAACCTGTGTAAAGGACCGCAGCTCATCCAGAAACTCTCTGGCTCCCAGCATGGGATCGATCCTGGCAATAGTGTCCTGGATCTGTCTGAGTCCCAGGCCGTGTTCCTTAAGGATACCGATCCGCCATTTCATCAGTTTATCATAGTCCGGCTCATCCCTGGTGGTGCGCCGCAATTCGGGAATGCCGCTTGCTTCAGAGAAGGCGATCCAGATCTCCGGTACAAGCACGCCTTCCAGGTCCAGACATACAATACTCATATCATTCATTTTCTTATTCTCCAATCCCGGTGTTTTGCCAAACATATGGGTAGATTTTAGTTGGAATCAGGAAAAACGTCAATAAAAAATATGCCGCCTTGCGGATTTTGTCTTCATCATATACAATCAAAAAATGACCGGAAAGGATTTGTGAGGAGGAAAAGATCATGATTAACAACATTGCAGTGATCGGGGCCGGAGCAGTAGGAAGCTTCTTCCTGACCGGATTGTCCGGAAAAGATAATACGCATATATGGGCAGTGGCTTCCTCAGAACGCGGCAGGAGACTTAAGCAGGATGGCATCTGTATTAACGGGACCCGTCTGATCCCCGAAGTGAGAACGCCGGAAGGATCAAAAGGCGCGGATCTTGTAATTATCTGCGTTAAATACGGGGCTTTGCAAGGAGTGCTGGATGATCTGCAGGTGATCGCGGACGATCATACCATCTTTTTATGTCCCATGAACGGAGTAGATTCGGAAGAGATCATTGCCGGGCGGCTTGGAAAAGGGCATATCCTGCATTCCATGATGGTCATTGCTGCAGAACGGACAGGTAATGCGGTACGGTACAATGACGGTGTTATCCCTTGTATCCATTACGGCCTTGCGGACGGCTTCGGCTCTAAGGAGGATCTGGAAGAGGTAACAGAACTGTTCCGGCGGACAGGACTGACCTGCAAATATAAGGAAGAGATCATAACCGCTATCTGGAATAAATTTGCGCTCAATATCAGTACCAATATCGCACAGGCGATCATCGGTACAAATTATGGATCCTACAAGACCAGTCCTCATATGAATGCACTGGGGCAGAAGCTGTGCGATGAAGTGCTGGCGGTGGCTGAAGCGGCTGGCATCACCTGCACGTTTGACAACCAGAGAGCGCTGAAGACGCTCGGGACCAATAACGCGGCAAGGTTTTCCACGCTTCAGGATCTTCTCGCAGGCCGGCATACGGAGGTGGATATGTTCTGCGGGGCAGTAGTCCGGCTGGGAAGAGAATATCAGGTTCCGACGCCCTTCAATGAATTCGCCTGGCATGCGATCAAAGCCCTGGAAGAGAAAAATGACGGGCTGATCTTCTGATCCGGGCGAGGTATTTTATTGATTAAAGCTGCTTCATAGGGTACAATATCATAATTATGAAGACAGACCGGATCAGGTTGATCCGGAACAGGTAAATAAGAATGGCAGAAACGATCAAAGAAGTAAAAGCTCCCTGGAAACCGTTTATCGGAGATATCCCATTCCATATGGAGTATGACCAGGGCACCATTTTCCAGGCCATGGAAAAGGCTGCAAACCGGTTTCCGGAGTATATTGCCTATGAATTTATGGGTACAAAAGTCACCTACCGTAAGCTCCTGGAACAGGTACGGCTGTGTGCCAGAGCCTATAAGGCTATCGGCGTCAGAAACGGCGACCGGGTTACCCTAGCTCTTCCGAACTGTCCCCAGGCGGTGCTGAGCTTTTACGCACTGAGCTGTATCGGAGCCATTGCCAATATGGTCCATCCCCTGTCTGCCCAGAATGAGCTGGAATTTTTTATCAATGAATCTGAGAGCGTTACGGTGGTGACACTGGATCAGTTCTATAATAAGATCGAAGCGATCAGACGGAATACCAAACTGCTGAATATCGTGATCGCCAGTGTGAAGGATGAGCTGTCCCCGGCCTTAAGGACCGGCTATATGCTCACGGAGGGACGTAAGATCGCCAAGATCCCGAAAGATGCTCCGATCATCCGCTGGAAAAAATTCATGAATTATCATAAATACTGGGAGTGGGAATATCAGTATGATACAGAACCGGACGATACCGCAGTGATCTTGTACTCCGGCGGAACGACGGGAAAAACCAAGGGGATCGAGCTGACGAACCTGAATTTCAATGCCCTCGGGGCGCAGATCATCGCGACCAACCCCATGTTCCGGCCGGGAGATGTCATGCTGGCGGCCATGCCGGTCTTTCACGGATTCGGTCTCGGTGTCTGCATCCATGCCATGCTGATCAGCGGAGGAACTTCCTCTCTGGTTCCCAGGTTCACCCCCAAGAGCTACTCTAAACTGATCACCCGGAATAAATGCAACTTTATCGCCGGTGTTCCGACCCTGTACGAGGCGTTGATCCATGAACCATCCATGGTGGGAGCGGATCTGAGCCGGTTGAAAGGCGTCTACTCCGGTGGTGATTCCCTGAGCATCGGCCTGAAAAAGAGCATCGACAAGTTCCTGTATGATCACGGTTCTCCGGTGCAGGTGCGTGAAGGCTACGGCGCAACGGAAACGGTCAACGCCTGCTGCCTGACGCCGCCCACCATGTTCAAGGAAGGAAGTATCGGGATCCCGTTCCCGGATACCTATTTCAAGATCGTAAAACCAGGGACGGAAGAAGAGGTGCCCTATGGTGAAGAAGGCGAGATCGTAGTTGCCGGGCCGACTGCCATGAAGGGATATTTAAAGCACCCGGACGAAACAGCCGATACGATCAAGGTCCATGCCGATGGCATGCGGTGGGTCTATACCGGAGATCTTGGATACATGGATGAAGACGGATTTGTGTATTTCCGGGGAAGGATCAAGAGAATGATCGTAAGCTCCGGATACAATATCTATCCTGCTGAAATGGAAAATATCCTGGATGCCAGCGAAATGGTCCACATGAGCTGCGTGATCGGCGTTCCGGATCCATACAGGATGCAGAAAGTCAAAGCATTCGTTGTGCTGGAGCCGGGCTATGAGCCGAATGAGGAAACCCGGAAACAGCTGATGGATTACTGCCGGAAGAATATTTCCAAATATGCGATGCCTTACAAGATCGAATTTCGAGAGTCCCTTCCCAAGACGGTTGTAGGAAAGGTCGCCTACCGGGTCCTGGAACAGGAAGAAGCCGAACTGGAAAAAGATGAACGTCACCCCGAAGATTGAGATCAGGGATCTGCTTACGGCAGATCTCCATCTGCATACGGTTTATTGCGATGGCAGGAACACACCGGAAGAAATGGTGGTTTCTGCCATTGATAAAGGGTTTGCCTGTATCGGGTTTTCCGGACATAGTTATGTGGAATTTGATCCCGGATGCGGGATGGACGCCAATGCACTGGAGGCTTACCGGAAGGAAATCCAGACTCTTAAGGAAACATACAAAGACCGGATCCGGATCTTCTGCGGGATAGAACTGGACAGCTATTCTGACATGCCGGAAGGAGAGTTTGATTATGTGATCGGATCGGTCCATTATCTGGATGGGACTCCTCGTCCGGCAGCAGTGGACGATACGCCGGAAGAGCTGATGGAAGCGGTGCAGAGAGAGTATGGAAATGATTATTATCTGGCGGCGGAGCACTATTACGCGGCGGTATCCGACATCGTGTCAAAGACAGGCTGCGATATCATAGGGCATTTTGATCTGATCGCCAAATTCAATGAAAAATACCGGCTGTTCGATGAACAGCATCCCAGATATAAAAAAGCCTGGACAGAAGCACTGGACAGACTGCTTCCCCAGGGAAAGATCTTTGAGATCAATACAGGAGCCGTTTCCAGAGGATGGAGAAGTACCCCTTATCCGGCACCGGAAATGATCGATTATATCAGGCAGCGGGGCGGCCGCTTCCTTCTTTCCAGCGACAGCCATGGCTGCGAGACCATTGGATATGGCTTTCGGGAAGCTGCGGAAAACGCCGGGCTGTTTTAACGAAACGGTCTAATCCGTGACTTCCTCTCCCCGAACAAGACAGACTATATTCCGATAGCTGTAATCATGCCAGTCCACGCAGGTGGAAAGGATGATCACGTGATCATCGTTGGTAAGCTCCCGTACATCGGTCTCATAGGCGCATTCCGCGCGGAGTCTGTCATACTGGGCTTTATAGTCTCCTTCTCCGAGATCATAAGAATACACATAACCGTCCACAGGCGTGACAAAGGAAGAAAAGACATAGTAACGGTAGTGCCTGTATCCGATATAGATGTCGAAATAAGGATGCTCTTTATAGTATTCTTCCTTTTCGTACCGCGGCATCGTCCCGAACATCCCTTCATTGTACATGTTGTGACCGTAGACAATGGAATACTTTCCATCCATCCCCTGAGGAAAACGGGCATCCACGAAAATCGTTCCCGCCACATTGTATTCCCCGTTCATCATGGTCCGCAGATACTTGTCATTATCCTCTGCCTGGACGATCGGGTAGGACATGCCGCCTTTCTGGTAGATGTATCCAACGGCATCGGAACACAGCTCCAGCAGCCTGTCGTAATTCCAGTAGAAACCATTGTCGGAAAAGTCTGCTTCTCCGGTGAAGACATCCTTCTCGATCCCCGCATATACATCATCGGCAGCTTTATAGGAGCTGTACATCGTGTACAACTTGTAGCCGGAAAGGCACAGAACACAAACAGCCAGCACGATCGTGATACCCGTGAGAATGCTGACTGCTTTGTTATTCTTTCTTCTTTTTCTTTTTGGCGTTCTTCTTGCTGTTCGTTTCAAATTCTTATTCTGCTGTATCCTGTGACTCTGTCAGTTCTTTCCAATGGATCTTGCAGTAATATTTTCCGTCGATCGCAGGATATTTTTTTCCCGTCTGTGCTTCATTGTAGCATTTGTAGTCCCCGTCATAGGCGCATCTTTGCGAGTCGCCCCCGGCATGCATGACTGAAATGAAAGAAACGGCAAATATGATCAGCCACGCTATGATGCAGCATACAGCCGCTGTTCCTTTGGAGATCAGTTTGTGGCTTTTTTTCGTGAAGAGCCGTTCCAGATCCAGCCTGTGCCAGAAAAAGGCACTGCTGCATTTTCTGGTGATCGCCATGCTGATGAAGTAGCCGAGCAGTCCGGCGATCACTCCGATCAGGATACCCGCCAGGACATCCGTGGCGTAATGGACCATCAGATAAACCCTGGAACATGCGGTCAGAAAAGCCGCCACCGGAAAGATCCAGGCAATCTTTTTCTTATTGTCGCTTCGGAAGAGCAGGCACAGCACCACGGCGACTTCCACCGCGATGGTCGTATGGCCGGACGGGAAAGAGTAATCGCTTTCCGCCAGAAGCCCCGCATTGGTGTACCAGCCAAAGTATTCGGTAATTTCCTGCAAAGTGTTATAGGGGCGGATCCTCAGGACCATCGGTTTGATCACGATATTCGTAAGCAGCGTGCCGATGATGATGGCAATTACGATCCCCAGGCCGTATTTGCGCGTCCTCTTGAACAGGATCAGTATAAGTCCCAGAATGGCAAGCATGATCCCGTATTTTGTCTCGCCCATAGCGGTAAAGATCTTGGCGATCACGGTCAGCACATCATTTTGAATGCTGCCGAAAAAACGGAATACAGCCATGTCAAATCCATTAAAGGAAAGATCCAGCATGCCGCCGACAGTGGCCGTTGTCAGTAAAAAATTCATCATGACCTCCTATCTCGTATACGTAAAGGATTTGCCGTCTTCTGCCTGCCGCGTCATAGTGATGGAATTGTCCGTGACAGAATAGGTGTATTTATCGAGGCCGTAAGTTTCATCTTCATATTTGATCGTGATCACACCGTCGTAAGCCGTATAGGTAAAGGGCAGATCCCAGAATGTGTCTCTTCCGGTACCGTCTTCATTGAAGGTGTATCCGGAATCGAAGTAATCTTCGCTCCAGGTACCGACGACCGCAGGGTCGTTCTCCTGTGCCGGGGTGGTCTCTTCTTCTTTCTGCGTTCCGCAGCCTGACATAAATGCTGCACACATGACAAGGCAGACAATGATCGCTATCCATTTTTTCATAACAAAACTCCGTTCTCTTACGCCGGTAAGGCTGCAAGGATCATTCTTAAAATATTTTGATATTATAATATAGCGCCGGACAAATAACAACCGGATACTATGTGAAGAAGCTGTGACCACTTGCATTTCCGGGACATGGAGACTATAATACCGCTATATGCGCTTTACTGCATAAAAGGATGAAAGCGTCCTTGTACAGAATTAATTAAGAATAGGGGAATTCAAGATGGAAGTAATCTCAAAAGAAATGCAGCGGCTTCTCGCAACCGGTTCTACCCTGAGAGCCATGTTCGAAGAAGGAAAACGGATGGTAAAGCAGTATGGTGCGGAGAATGTCTTTGACTTCAGTCTGGGCAATCCCAGCGTTCCGACACCGGCGGCTATGAATGAATCCATGATCAATGTGATCAACAACACGGATTCCATGATGCTGCACGGCTATATGTCCAATGCAGGATACGAATCCTCGCGGCAGGCAGTGGCAGACGACCTGAACCGCCGGTTCGGCACTCATTTTGCCGCTAAAAATGTAACCATGACCGTAGGCGCCGCCAATGCTCTTGTCATTGCCATCAAGATCCTGACCAATCCGGGAGACGAAGTGATCGTGTTTGCGCCGTTCTTCCTGGAATACAGGAATTATATCTCCAATTTCGGTGCAAGGACCGTTGTCGTACCGCCGAATCCGCCGACGTTCATGCCGGATATGGATGCTTTTGCTGCGGCCATTACGGAACGTACCAGAGCTGTTATCATTGACAATCCCAACAATCCCTCGGGTGTCGTTTATGATGAGGAAACGATCAAAAAGATGGCCTCGATCATGGAAGAGAAGCAGAAGGAATTCGGAACTTCCATTTTCCTTCTTTCCGACGAACCGTACCGGGAGATTGTTTATGACGGAGTAGAAGTGCCGTTCCTGACGAAATACTACCGGAACACACTGGTCTGCTATTCCTACAGCAAGGCCATGTCTGTCCCCGGAGAGAGGATCGGATACCTTCTGATGCCGGATGAAGTGGATGAATCCGAGCAGATCATTGCGGCTTCCTCTATCGGGATCCGTGTACTGGGCTGTGTCAATGCGCCGTCTCTGCAGCAGCTTGCCATCATCGGGGCCATGGACCATCTGTGTGATGTTAACGAATATGACAGGAACCGCAAGCTCCTGATGGAGATCCTGGATGAAGCAGGATTTGAGTATGCGAGACCACAGGGAACCTTCTATCTGTTTATGAAGACCCCGATCGAGGATGACAGGGAGTTTGTAGCCAGGGCAAAGGACGGTTACCAGCTGCTCCTGTCCGCGGGATCAGCATTTGACTGCCCGGGATGGCTCAGGATCGCCTACTGCGTTCCCCACGACCGCATTGCCAGATCCAGATCCAGATTTGTGGAACTGGGGCATGAATTCGGCTTGAATTGAGAACCGATTTTCCGAGCAGGGCGAGGGAGCGCTTTCTTCCATAAAAATGGTTGGCAAAAGGGAAAGCAGAATGCTTTCCCTTTGTTGAAGACAAAGTATATGCAACAAATGAAGAGGTATGCTCCGTCCCCCAAAAAGTAGAGTTGAAAAAGATAATTGTAGTATAATCATT
>R26__coassemble_1019_pt1 | contig 14778 bp, 11 predicted proteins | sample R26__metabat2_high_PE_046 | metagenome-assembled genome bin R26
CCTGGAACACAGCGATTTTCAGATCATCAGGGAAAAACTCTATAAAACCAACAAACACTGCTTCTTAATGTTAAAAAATAAAGCAGTTTCAGAAGAGGTAAACGGATGAAGCGGGCAGTATACCCGGGAACTTTTGATCCAGTGACATTCGGCCATTTGGATATCATTGAAAGATCCTCCAGGATCTTTGATGAAGTCATTGTCGGGATTCTGGTGAATCATGCAAAAGTTCCGCTTTTTACAGTCGAAGAAAGACTGGAAATGATAGAAAGAGCGGTCAGGCAAATGCCAAATGTCAAAGTAATGTCTTTCGACGGGCTCCTGATCGATTTTGCGAAATCACAGGATGCGGGGTTTCTGGTCAGAGGCTTAAGAGCCGTTACGGACTTTGAGTATGAACTGCAGATGACCCAGACCAATAAAGTGATCGCTCCGGAGATCGACACGATCTTTCTGACGACTTCTTTAAAGTATTCATATCTAAGCTCAAGTACGGTGAAGGAACTGGCTTCATTCGGTTCGGATATCGACCGGTTCGTTCCTGCACATGTTGCGGACAGGATCAAAGAAAAATACAGAAAATGAGAGGTAGCTATGAGCAAGATTGAACAGATCATTGGAGAAATGGAAGAATATATTGACGGATGTCGTTTCCAGCCCCTCTCCAACACCAAGATTATCGTAAATAAAGACGAGATCGCCGATCTTCTCGATGATCTCAGACAGAATATTCCGGATGAAGTGAGAAAATACCAGCGCATCATCGCCAATAGGGATGCGATCATCAGAGACGCACAGGATAAAGCGGATGAAATGATCAGGAAAGCCAACGAGATGACTTCAACCCTGGTTTCCGAGCACGAGATCATGCAGCAGGCTTTCCGGGAAGCAAATGCCGTAATGGAAGATGCGACCAGGCAGGCACAGATGATCGTTGAAAATGCGACTGCTGAGGCTAATGATATTAAGGCTTCGGCGGTACAGTATACTGATGAGAGCCTCGAAAATATTCAGAACATCCTGAATACCGCGATCGAAGGCATGACGGTGAAATATGACGGCGTCATGAGATCTTTGGAAGCCAGCCTTGATGTAGCTACCAAAGACAGGCAGACGCTGCGCGATTTCTATGCGCAGCAAAGAAATACACCGGAGCAGGAAGAATACGCTGCTGAACCGGCCTATGAGATCCCTGCGCAGGAGGAGCACCCCGCGTCCGGATATGTGGAGAACACGTTTGATCCGGGACAGCAGCTCCAGGAAGAGATGGACAACAGCATGACCATCGGGGACGCGCTCGGACAGGATGAGCCGGCACAGGCACCGGAAGAAGAGATTCCGAATGTCTCAGATTACGGTTCAGTGGATGAGATCAAGGATTTCGATCTAGCGTTTGATGATTTTAAATAAGACAGGTGCCAGGCTGGACGGCCTGGCATTTATCAGTCAAAACGATCCGGCAGGGAGTACCAGTGTTTTATGAGAATGATGAATATCGCCAGCGGAAGCAGCGGCAATGCCACCTATGTAGGAAGCGGCAGCACCCATATTCTCATTGATTCCGGGATCAGCAGGAAAAGGATCCTGGAGGGACTGAAAAAACTGGAGCTGTCTCTGGACGACCTGTCAGCTGTCCTGGTCACTCATGAGCACTATGACCATATTTCTTCTCTGGCCATGCTGGAAAAGGCAGCACAGATCCCGGTTTATTCGACTGCCGGGACCGCATCGGCGCTTCTTGGCAAGGGAATCCTTACAGAAGAAAGCGGTCTGCTCCATACGATCGGGAAGGATGAGGTGTTTTGCATCGGAGATCTTGAGGTCACAGCGCTTGGGACGAGCCATGATGCTGCGGATCCGGTATGTTTCAGGATATCCAACCGGGGATCTTCCTGTGCAGTAGTGACGGATCTCGGAGTATATGATGACCATCTGGTGGACAGTCTGAAAGGCCTGTCTGCCTTGATGCTGGAAGCGAATCACGATATCAGGATGCTGGAGACCGGACCGTATCCTTATCCGCTGAAAATGCGGATCGCAGGAAAAAAGGGCCATCTCTCCAATGAAGTCTCAGGACAGCTCCTTGCAAAACTGCTGCATGATGATATGCGTTATATTGCGCTGGGGCATCTGAGTAAGAAAAACAATCACGAAGAGCTGGCAAGAATGTCAGTCGCATACGAGATCGATACCGGCGTGCAGGAATATCGTGCATCGGATTTCCGGATCGATGTGGCAGATCAGGAACACGGAACGCAGATCTACGAGTTTTAAAACAACAGGAAAGTATTAACATGAAAGTTACAGGTATCATCGCGGAATACAATCCATTTCATAAGGGACATGAATACCATCTGAAGGAGACCAGGAGTATTCTTCAAAGTGATTATATTATCGTCGTGATGAGCGGCAATTATGTTCAGAGAGGCGCTCCGACGATCATCGACAAATACTCCCGCGCGGAAATGGCACTCAGGTGCGGCGCAGACCTGGTCCTGGAACTTCCGGCCTGTTTTTCAACAGCAAGTGCGGAATATTTTGCCTTCGGCGGCATCGCGATCCTGGACAGGCTGAATGTCGTAAACGATCTGTGTTTCGGGACGGAGAGCCTGGACAGACAGATCGATCAGAACGATCCGCAGCTTTTGATTCAGAAGTTCGGGGAGATCGCAGATCTCCTGATCAATGAGCCGGAAGAATACAGATCTGTTCTGAAACAGTCCATGAAGAAAGGCCTTTCCCATGCAGCAGCTGCTTCGGAAGCGATCGGAGCCGTTCTGGGACCTGAATATGTCGCGTTGATGGAACGTTCCAACAATATTCTGGGCGTGGAATATATGCGGGCGATCAAGATCCTGGAAAGCAGGATCACTCCTGTGCCTGTAGCACGGATGTTGAGTTCCCATAAAGATACGCAGATCACGCAGGGATTTTCTTCCGCGACAGCGATCCGTAATGCCGTATTTAACAAATATGATCTGAATTCCCTTGCAAATACGGTGCCGAAAGATGTTTATGATATCCTTATGGACAGATATCTGGTAACATTCCCGATCTTCAGGGATGATTTCTCCATTATCCTGGGAGAAAAACTGCTGTCTGCTTCAGACAGCAGCGAACTGGCACAGTATTTCGGCGTTTCAAAGGATCTGGCAAACAGATTTCTGAACTTGAGAAACGAATACCGTACCTTCAACCAGTTCCGTGAACTGTCTTATACAAAGAATACCAACAAGGCGACCGTGGGAAGAGCCTTGATGCATATTACTCTTGGGATCCGGGAGGCGGATATGAGCAAGCTCTACAACAAACAGAACCTGAATGCCGTAAAAGTTCTGGGCTTTCGGGAAAGCGCCCGTCCCCTTCTCAGTGAGATCAAAAAGAAAGCAGATATCGAGATGGTTACCAAACTGGCCGATTATAAGCCGGATCCGGATCAGGACGGGGCAGATATGATCGAGCAGACGACCCGGACTGACATGCTGTACCGAATGGTCGCCATGAACAAGTTCGATGTCGAGATCCCGACCCCTTATGAACAGGAAATCATTAAAATTTGAAAATAAAAGAAAGAAGGAAAACAGTTATGGGTTTTATTGACAAAATGATTGAGCTTGCAAAAGCCGACAAAAAGACCATTGTGCTCCCGGAACCGATGGACAAAAGAACATTCGAGGCAGCTGAGAAGATCCTCAAGCTGGATATCGCTAACCTTGTGATCATCGGAACACCAGAAGAGATTGCCAAATATGGAGCAGGATATGACATCTCAGGCGCGACAATCGTTGATCCATTCAATGATCCCAATAAGCAGAAATACATCGACAAGTTTGTTGAGCTCAGAGGTAAAAAGGGAGTCACTCCGGAGTCCGCAAAAGAAACGATGGAAAAGGACTATATGTATTATGCATGCCTGATGTGCAAATGTGGTGATGCAGACGGTGCAGTTTCAGGCGCCTGCCATTCCACAGGCAATACGATCCGCCCGGCACTTCAGCTTCTTAAGACCAAACCGGGCATCAGCGGCGTATCCGGTTTCTTTGTGATCGAAGTCCCGGATTGCGACCTGGGCGAGAATGGTCTGTTTGTCTTTGCGGACTGTGCAGTTAATCCGGACAATGATTCCGACAAGATGGCAGAGACAGCAGGACTTTCTGCTGAAAGTTTCAAGGCGTTCATCGGCGCAGAACCGAAGGTTGCGCTCCTGTCATTCTCTACCAAGGGCAGTGCAAAACATGACAGAGTTGACATGGTCAGAGAAGCTGCTGCAAAAGCACAGGAGAAATTCCCGCAGTATCAGATCGACGGAGAACTGCAGCTGGATGCAGCGTTAGTAGCAGAAGTCGGCGAACTGAAGGCACCGGACAGCAAGGTGGCCGGTCATGCCAATACCCTGGTATTCCCGGATCTGGAGTCCGGCAATATCGGATATAAACTGGTGCAGCGTCTTGCCAAGGCCAATGCTTACGGCCCGATCCTGCAGGGACTTTCCATGCCGGTCAATGACCTGAGCAGGGGATGTTATGCCGATGATATCGTTGGAACAGTTGCCATGACAGCCGTACAGGCTCAGCAGGCAGGAAAGTAATTCACAATACATACAGAAAGCAGAGAGGATATTATGAAGATTTTAGTTATTAATTGCGGTAGCTCATCACTGAAGTATCAGCTGATCGATTCTGCGACAGAGGAAGTCCTGGCAAAAGGCCTTTGCGAAAGGATCGGCATTGACGGCAAGTTTACATATCAGCCTGCAGGAGGAGAGAAGCAGGTTTCCGATATCGATCAGCCGGATCATAAGAAGAGTGTTTCTCTGGTCCTGGATGCCCTGACCAACAAAGAGACCGGTGTGATCGCAGATCTGAGCGAGATCGGCGCAGTCGGACACAGGGTTGTCCATGGCGGTGAAAAGTTTGCTTCTTCCACACTGATCACAGACGACGTCATGAAAGCGATCGAAGAATGCAATGACCTGGCTCCCTTACATAATCCGGCCAATATCATCGGCATCAATGCATGTAAGGAACTGATGCCGGGCGTACCTATGGTTGCAGTATTTGATACCGCTTTCCATCAGACCATGCCGGAAGAGGCTTTCCTGTATGGCATTCCGTATCATTACTATACAAAATACGGCGTTCGGAAATACGGTTTTCATGGAACATCTCATTCCTATGTCTCCAAGAGAACGGCTGAGATCTTAGGGCTTGATTACAACAAAGCCAAGATCGTTGTCTGCCACCTCGGCAACGGAGCATCCATCTGCGCGGTTGACGGCGGCAAGTCAGTTGAGACATCTATCGGTCTTACTCCTCTGATGGGCCTGATCATGGGAACCCGTTCCGGTGAGATCGACCCGGGTGCTATGGAATTCATTGCAAACAAGGAAAATCTGGATCTGAAAGGCGTTATGGCGATCCTGAACAAGAAATCCGGCGTTCTGGGACTTTCCGGTGTTTCTTCTGACTTCAGGGATATTGATGATGCGATCAAGGATGGAAATGCACAGGCGAAAGCAGCCAAAGATGCATTTATCCACAGAGTGATCAGCTACGTCGGAGGCTATGTTGCAGTCATGAACGGAGTAGACGCGATCGTCTTTACCGCAGGTATCGGTGAAAACGATAAGAGCGTGAGATCCGGTGTCTGCAAGAACCTGGGTTATCTGGGCATTACCATCGATGAAGAAAAGAACAGCATCCGCGGAGAAGAGACCATCATTTCCACAGAAGATTCCAAAGTGAAAGTGCTGGTTGTCCCAACCAACGAAGAGCTGATGATCGCCCGCGATACGGAAGCACTTGCGAAATAAACGGTAACGTTTTTTGTACTGATTAACTACGGGCGGTGGATCATATCCCCTGAAAAACGCATTCGCTGATTGTTTTTTCGGGGATATGATCCACCGCCCGGTATCACCGCAAAAATACATCACCGGCCGTATTCTGAGGAGTACGATCCACCGCCCGATATCACCATAAAAACATCAGCCGACTGTTTTTCAGAAATGAAAAAACATCTGATAAAAGAATTGACAAATCATATGCCCGTGAGTATAATTATCAGGTCGGTCTGACAGATCGCATATACAAGTAAGCAAGGAGGTGTACGAAAGTGTCTATATGCCCAAAAAATAAAACATCCAAGGCCAGAAGAGATAAAAGAAGAGCAAACTGGAAGATGGTTGCTCCGTCTCTCGCTAAATGCTCCACTTGTGGCGAGCCTGTTATGCCACATAGAGTATGCAAGAACTGTGGGTCCTACAACAAGCGTACGATCATTGTTCAGGAAGAAGCATAAGTTTATCAGAGCCTTAATCAGTTTTTAAAGCTATCGGTCGTCAGCCGGTAGCTTTTTTACTGCTCCGTTTTTCATAAACATTTTCAGTTGGCTGGTTGCTGCAACGATTTTCCAGGTATGAACGATTTTTCGCAGAAAAATGCAACGATTTTACGGGTATGAACGATTTTTCGCCTCGTTTTGCTCCAAAAATCACGAATACCCGTAAAATCGTTGCAGTTCCCCCCCTTTTCGAGCCTTTATACCTTAAAACACTCCCGCATTTTATGATAAAAAAGGCCGCTTCCGAAGAAGCGGCCTTACTTAAGCCTTACAAGACAATTGCCAACAGGACGATCAGTGGGTTATGATGTCACCGATGCACCAGGAACCATCCAGAGGCTTGATCACGAATACCCAGGTAGCATCCATGTTCTGGTTATTATCTTCAAATGTCGGATCTGTGAAGTACATATCCAATGCATATCTGATATCTACCGTGAAGCAGTCATCTGCATATTTTACATAATTGGATGCGGAACGTTCTGCAAAATCATAATGATCGATATCTTCAAACATATAAAGGGCAGTAGCGATCGGATCCATGGTGTCGCTGCCGAAGATATAGGAGTACAGATCCGACCCGTAAACAATGTAATTGGAAAGATCAAAACTCATATGGATGAAATAGGTGGCGTAGTTATCGATCGCATCATAAACTCTCTGTTCCACAGAGTCGATAAATGCCTGGTCGGCAGGAGTACTTGCAAAAAACCGGTCATCATTGCGCGTTACATTCAAGGGAGTGCCGGATGCATCCGTGACTTCCACGGTCGGATCGGAGAGAAGACCAGACATCTTATAGGTGTCATACTGAGGCGGCTCCGCAACGAACTGCAGAGCGTTGGACAGTATTTCCGGTACGCCGGTGGATACGATCTTGCTGTTGTCAAGCACGCTGCCGTTAACCTTTACCGTGGATCCTGCAGGAGCTTCGATCGTGACAGACAGGGCATCCGGAAGGTATTCGCCGATCTTCAGATCTGAGATCTTCCATTTCGGGCTGCCAAAGGATCCGGTTCCGTCAGATGCCAATGTCACTTTTGCAACAATCGCTCCGTCAGCAGTAATATCATAGGACGGGGAATCAGGCCGGAAATCGTTGTTTTCCCGGAAAGAGATCTTCTTGCCCGCGATATTGGTAGCATAGGTCTGCGCCACCAGGCTGACGTTGTCTGTGATATCCGTTTTGTCTGCATTGGCATTGATAAAATCTATGATCCCCTGCTGATCGGAATAACGATTGGAGATCGTCTCCGCAATATGGGACGGCTGCCCGTTCTCAAAAGATGCAAGATAGGAAGAGAACAGGATCGATCCGATGATCAGAAGGACGACCAGGACAGCGATATAGGTAAGATACAGTTTTTTGAATTTCTTTTTCTTTTTCCGGATCAGGTTCCGCTTCTGTCTGGAAGAGGAGGATTCACGGTATGCTGCGGAACTGCCGGAGCGGCCGGAAGCTGCAGTACGTGTGGTCCTCGACTGCTGGGAGGACTGTGTTCGTCCGGAACGAGTTCCGGTACCCGTGCTGCGGCGGCTTGAAGATGCCGGTGCAGCAGAGGCGCGTCTCCGGGACGCATCAGGTCGGCGCTGAGCATATTGGCGTTCTTCTTCCGGACCATAATGGTAGCTGGCATCTACATCGGCATAGATATCATCCAGACGTCGGGCTCTTGGATCCTCAGAATATCCGTTATTATCATTTCTGTAATCTGTCATTTGTAATTCCTCATATTATAATCATTTGCAAATGCTTTATTCATAGACCAGCCATGCTGTCGGACATTTTCTCGGGCCTGTCGGAGAGTAGGGATTGTTGATCACTTCGCCGTAATAGACCATCTGGGAAGAGGTGCCTCCATCCATAGCGCAGGCATTGACAGCACCGTAATCCAGCATGACATAGGCAAGATCCTTAAAAGTAGCTCCGAGGGAGTTGGCCTGCCGTCCGTCTACGACCAGCAGAATGATGGAGCCGTCCGCTCTCTGTCCGATCGCGGTACGTGGATTCTTGCCGCCTCCATAAGTGGCAGAATCGGGAACTTCGTTGATCAGGGCTTCTCCGTCCATGACCAGGAAAGGACCTGTTTCGTGAACCGTATAAACCGCATCCCGGACTCCCATTTCCAATGCTTCATTGATCGTTATATTACCCATGAAGAATTTGTTGTCGGAAGTGAACCCGGACAAATGGTAGGGAGTATCATAATCTCCGGCACAGAAGGCAACCTCTCCGTTGGAAATAATGGCGCCTAAAGGCTGTGCGGTATAGGAGTAGCTTCCCATGTCAACAAAGTCGCCTCCGTTTACGCCGGCGACAGCACCGGGATAATGAGAAATGATATCTGCAACAACTTCGCCGGGACCTTCATAGAATTCCGGAACAGTACCCAGAAATACCTTTGACGGATCACGGATGATCATCAGTTTTCCCTTATAGGAACTGCCGGTGACATCCTGGATCTCGATGGGTTCCTGAGAATCGGATACAGTTGAAACAGTGGTATCGATAAGGTCAAGATTCGTAACAGTTCCGGCCTCCACTTCCACCATGCGGCTGGCATCCAGGATGCTCTGTACTTCTTCCGCAGACAGGAACATCTTCGGCACCCATTTCATGGCACTCATTTCCGTAAAGGTATTGACCGCTTCTTTCTTGGCAGTGTCGGATGGACCCTTAAATAAGATCAGCAGCGCGATAAATGCAGCAACGATGATAAACAGCAGGGTAGTTCCGATCACGGCAAGGATATGGGTGATCCGTGCAGATGTATAGGATCTGGAAGTTTTTTTCCGTTTTTTGTTCAAAACTAAAATCTCCTTTATAAACGTTCGGATTTACATAGATTATAATATTTTACTATTTATTTTCCTCACTGACAAGAAAAACAGGTTTTACCCGGATCACAGTCTGAGGTTTTTCCCTGCAGCAGCTTTGTAGGCAGCACGAACAACGTGGGCTGCCAGTACGGTATTTGTAACGGCACCGACACCGCCTGGGACAGGCGTGATCCTGGCGGCAAACCGGCTGACGGCATCGAAATCAAAATCACCGCACATTTTTCCGTCTTTGAAATTGATCCCCACATCAACAGCAACGCAGGAAGGGCTGATATGCTGCGCGATCTCTTCCGTGATAAGCCCTGCGCTGCCGCAGGCGCTGACCAGGATATCGGCATCCCGGCACATCTTTGCAAGATCTTTTGTATGGGAATGGCACCATGTGACTGTGGCATTTCTGGAAAGGAGGAGCAGTCCGACAGGTTTTCCGATCACCAGCGAGCGACCGATCACAACTGCTCTGGCCCCGTCAAAGTCCACGCCGGCATATTCGCACAGCCGGATCACTGCTTCTGCCGTACAGGGGGCATATCCGTCAGGATCCTGCATGACAAGCCGGGCGAAACTGGCAGGACACATGCAGTCCATGTCTTTTGCCGGGTCGATCAGGGAAGCGATGCGGCTTTCGTCCAGATTACGGGGAAGAGGACGGAAGACCAGGATCCCATGGATACCAGGATCGGCGTTGATCCTGATCACCTCCTGTTCCAGTTCTTCCTGGGAGATGGCTTCCGGATATTCGAAGATCTTAAGGCAGATCCCGAGTGAATCAAAATTGTTACGGATCCCTCTTTCATAAGCGATATCACTGTCATTGCTGCCGATCCGGATGATCGCCATACAGGGGGAAAGACTGCAGGAATCGATCGTGGTACGGATCTCTTCTTTTATTATACGGGCTGCATCAGCCCCTTTCAGGATCTGCGACATGGTTTTAGCTCCCTTCTTACGATGTTGTGACCTGGTGTGGAAATGGCTCCGTAAAAAAGAATAAATGATGAAATAGGTTTTGGCAATAAAATAACGTTGACGTATAAAAAAACCTGTGCTATTTTGCACATACAGATCATTCTCCGGCTTCTGTACGCCGGCCGGCCGTAAATGGCTGCGATCTGTTCACATCGATCAAAACATTTTTCCATCAGAACGTAATCCCATAGTTTATTTGCTGTGCCATGAAAAAGCAGGACAGGGATGGCCTGTTTTGGCGCACGGTTTTGTTTGCTGAAAGGAGGCACCATGTCATGTTCAGCAGAGTTTTCAGCGGCGGCATCAATGGTATTGATGCGCACATGGTCTGCGTGGAAGCAGATATTTCAGGAGGGCTGCCTCAGTTTCATATGGTAGGACTTCCGTCGTCGGAGGTGAAGGAAGCCAGGGAAAGAGTCTTTCGGGCACTGTCTAATACCGGCATTGATATTCCGCCGCGTAAGATTACGGTAAATCTTTCCCCGGCCTGGATACGGAAGCAGGGATCCGGTTTTGATATGCCGATCGCGGTAGCGATCCTGTCTGCCCTGGGTATCATCCGTCCGGATTCCCTGAAAAACAAAGTGTTTGCGGGGGAACTGAGTCTTGACGGGCATATCAATAAAGTAAACGGGATCCTGCCCATTGCCCTGACTGCCCGTCAGGAAGGATTCGGAACCCTTGTGGTCCCAAAGGAAAATGTTTTCGAGGGGGCTGTGATTGAGGACCTGCGGATATCCGGCGTATCGGATCTGAAGGAACTGATACACGCGCTCAATGAAGACGCGCTTCCCGCTTCGGAATATATCAGTCTGGAGCAGGAACTGAAAAAAGCCTATGAACAGGAAAAAATGGATTATCAGGATATTAAGGGGCAGGAAAGCGCTAAACGGGCGACGCAGGTAGCGGTAGCCGGTTTTCACAATCTGCTCTATATCGGACCTCCCGGTTCCGGAAAGAGCATGCTGGCAAGGTGTATTCCCACGATCCTGAGCCGGATGGACAGAGAAGAGTGCCTGGAGATCTCCAAGATCTATTCGGTCATGGGACTTCTGGAAAACCAGTCACTGATGCTGAAACGTCCTTTCCGGACTCCTCATCACAGCGTTACGGCATCCGCGCTGATCGGAGGAATGGGTAATCCCCGGCCGGGGGAGATCACGCTGGCACATAAAGGAGTCCTGTTCCTGGACGAGGCGGCAGAATTTAAAAAAGATGTGATCGAAATGCTGCGGCAGCCGATGGAAGATAAACAGGCTGTGATCTCAAGACTGTCCGGCAATATCGTCTTTCCGGCGGATTTTATGCTGGTCATGGCCATGAATCCCTGCCGGTGCGGGTTCTATCCGGACCGTCAGATGTGCCGGTGTACACAAAGTGAGGTGGATCGGTATTTCGGAAAGATCCGGGGACCGGTGCTGGACCGGATCGATATCTGCACGGCAACGTTCCGGCTGGACACTTCGGATTTCAGCGGGGAAGGTACGGGTTCGCAAAAGATGCGGGAGCAGATCCGGAAAGCCCAGAAGATCCAGGCCGAACGGTTTCGGGGAACCGATATCAGATTCAATTCCCAGATGAGACAGAAGGAGATCGAAAAATACTGCGTGCTGGAGGACCGTGACAAAGAACTCCTTGACAAGGCTTACCACCGATACCGCCTGACCGCGAGAGGTTACTATAAAGTATTGAAGGTAGCCAGGACCATTGCGGATCTGGAAGGGTGCGATTCCATTTCCAAAAAACACCTTACAGAAGCGATCAGTTACAGGAATACCTATGATAAATAAAGAAGGAGGAACATATTTATGACAAATGAGGAGTATTGGTTCTGGATCACAAATATCCAGGATGTTTATCAGGATACAATTGAAAAACTAATAAAAGCATTTCTTCATCCGGAAGAGATCTACCGCTCATCCGAAGACGATCTGGTGCAGAAAGGAGAGATCAGTCGGGAGAAGGCGAGAAAGATCGTTCTGTCCAGAAACTCCTTCCGCGCGTCCTATAAACTGGAAAAACTGCGAATGAACGGGATCCGGTTTATCTACTATGGGAGTGAGGATTATCCGGACAGTCTTCTGATCCTGGATGACAAACCGTTCGCGCTTTATGTGAAGGGAAAACTGCCGGATCCGGATCTGCCGTCTGCCGGGATCGTAGGAGCCCGGAATTGTTCGGGATACGGAAAAGAAATGACGATGCGTTATTCCCAGACCCTGGCGGCAGCAGGCGTGCAGATCATAAGCGGACTGGCAGTCGGAGTGGATTCCTATGCGGCGAAAGGCGCCCTGGAAGCAGGTGGAAAGACATTTGCGGTCCTGGGAAGCGGGCTGGATGTCATTTATCCGAGGGAAAACATTGAACTGTACTATCAGATCATCCTGAACGGCGGAGGGATCCTGTCGGAATTCCCGATGGGCACGGCACCGGTAGGATGGCATTTTCCGCATCGCAACAGGCTGATCAGCGCATTGTCGGAAAAGCTCCTGATCATGGAGGCAAGAAAAAACAGCGGAACTCTTTCCACGGCATCCTATGCGCTGGCACAGGGAAAGGATGTTTATGCACTTCCGGGAAGAGTCACAGACCCCCTGAGCGAAGGATGCAACCGGATGATCGCTGACGGGGCGGGAGTCCTGCTGGATCCGCAGGAACTTCTGGAGGATTATTTCGGACACGGCGCTTCCCTGTCCGGCAGGACACAGATGCCGGAACGTAAAAACTTCCCGTCTGATTCATTTGCCTGTATCTACCAGACTTTGGAGTACGAGCCGAAAAGAGTCGTACAGATCGCGAAAGAAGCAGGGATACCGGTGGAAAAGACCGCTTCCATATTGGCGGAAATGGAGCTGCAGGGCATCTGCAGCCAGGTGTCCAAAGATTATTATGCAAAGGAAACTTGACAGAACGCGGGACAAAGTGCTATTAAGTAATACTCGGAGGAGTTTAAGATCATGGCAAAAAATCTGGTAATCGTAGAGTCTCCTGCAAAGGTAAAGACTGTTAAAAAATATCTGGGCAGCAGCTACAGTGTTGTAGCGTCAAAAGGACACATCCGGGATCTTCCCAAGAGTACGATGGGGATCGATGTGGACAATGATTTTGAGCCCAAATACATCACGATCCGCGGTAAGGGAGATATGCTGGCGGACCTGAAGAAACTGTCTAAAGAAGCTGACAAAGTATATCTCGCAACTGACCCCGACCGGGAAGGGGAAGCGATCAGCTGGCATCTGGCTGCGGCGCTGAACCTGGAGCCCGGAAAGATGAAAAGGATCACATTTAATGAGATCACAAAATCAGCGGTTTCCGAATCCCTGAAAAACTCCAGGGATATTGATATGGACCTGGTGGACGCCCAGCAGGCAAGACGTGTGCTGGACAGACTGGTAGGCTACGGGATCAGCCCGATCCTGTGGGAAAAGGTGAAGCGGGGACTGAGTGCGGGAAGAGTGCAGTCTGTGGCCCTGCGTATGATCTGCGACAGGGACAGAGAGATCGAGGAATTCGTTCCGGAGGAATACTGGCTGCTGGATGCACAGGTCCAGATAAAAGGCGAGAAAAAGCCGATCACAGCCAGGTTTTACGGAGACCGGAAAGAAAAGATCGATATAAAGGATAAAGAACAGCTCGACCGGATCCTTGCAGAACTGGACGGTGCTGAAATGTGCATCGACGATATTAAGAAAACGGAGCGGATCAAGAAGGCTCCGCTGCCTTTTGTGACCAGTACCCTTCAGCAGGAAGCTTCCAAAGTCCTTAATTTTTCCACACAGAAGACGATGCGTGTTGCGCAGCAGCTTTATGAGAGCGGTATGATCACCTATCTCAGAACGGATTCCACCAGGATCTCGGATGAAGCGGTAAAAATGGCGCAGGGATTTATACATGAGCATTACGGAAAGGAATATGTCAGCTTTACAAAAGCATCTGGCAGCACAAAAGGCAAAGTGCAGGATGCCCACGAAGCGATCCGCCCTTCCGATCTCAATGTGCTTCCGGAATCACTGAAAGAAAAACTCGACAGGGACAGCTTCCGGCTGTATCAGTTGATCTGGAAACGATTTGTTGCCAGCCGGATGACCAACGCTAAATATGATGTGACATCCGTAAATTTCCTGAGCGCAGGCTATGTATTCAAAGCATCTGCTTCCCGGCAGTCTTTTGACGGTTTCATGAAGGTCTATGTGTCCAGTGATGAAGAGAAGGAAGAGAAGAACAGCCTGATCTCCAATCTGACCAAAGATGCGCAGATCAGGGATGTGCAGTATGAAGGAACGCAGCATTTTACGCAGCCGCCTGTCCATTTTACCGAAGCGTCTCTTGTAAAAGCCATGGAAGAGCAGGGGATCGGACGTCCCAGTACCTACGCGCCGACGATCACCACGATCCTTGCAAGGCACTATATTAAAAAAGAAAAAAAGAATCTGACTGCGACAGAACTCGGAAAAGTAGTCAATGATATCATGGTGACTGCGTTCCCGGATATTGTGGATACGAATTTCACGGCCAGGATCGAAACCAGGCTGGACCGGATCGAAGAAGGAGAAGAACCCTGGAAGGACGTGATCCGGGGCTTCTATCCGCGGCTTAAGACGTCGATCGATGATGCCAGATCCAAGC
>R26__coassemble_1028_pt1 | contig 14705 bp, 10 predicted proteins | sample R26__metabat2_high_PE_046 | metagenome-assembled genome bin R26
GATCATGATCACGGTACCTTCTTCCCCGTCAAACTCCCGCAGCCAGCTCATCAGGGCCGTAAACGCCTTGCGATCTTTCTCCACGGCTTCTTTGCAGAGCGGGGAGATGGTCGTCATCTGCTCGCCGCCCAGCTTTTCCGCCCGGAAATATGTTTTCGTATCTTTCTTTACCCAGGCAGGCACATACATGGATTCCGCATTCTTCCAAAGACCAAACCACAGGAAGATCATCTTCAGCCCTTCTTCCCTGGCCTGGCAGATCAGGGATCTCACACTGGAGAGATCATACGTTCCTTCCTCCGGCTCGATCATCTCCCAATACACCGGAGCGATCACGCTGTTCATATGAAGGCCCCGCAGCGCAGGCCAGACGTGTTCCTTCATATATTCCGGATCCGAAGAACTGGAATTGTGGATCTCTCCGGCTTTGCAGAAAAACGGTTTATCATTGACATAAAGAGTCGTGATCCCTTTTTCATCCTTTTTGACATACGGAATACTCACGATAGTTCCATCCTTTCAAAACTGATTTATTTAATAAATCCTTTGAAGTTCTGTCATTTCAAAGTAATCAAATGCTGCTTCGTTCTGGCTTTCCTCGCCGTTTCCGGTGGCAAACATGCCGACCAGGGTACCGATCATCCCGCCGATCTCTTCCGGATTGATCTCCCTGCCGTCAGCCACTGTATCCATTTGACGAAGCTTTGTCTCAGCTTCTCCATAGTAGAATGAAAATGCCTGTCTTCTGACCTTCAGTTTCAGGACCAGTGTACCGGATGCAACTTCGTGCTGCTCCAGAACTGTTTCCGTGGTCTTCGCTTCATATCCCGGCAGGAACGGAAGCCCTTTCTGCACGGTGGTCGCCCGGACCAGACGGACAACGGGCTTCCCGTCTGCCAGAGTTTTTTCCAGCCGGAACTGGTGGTTGGACGCCTGCAGGATGATAAGGCCTGCTGCCTCTTTTCCTTCCGGTTCAAAGGTCATCTTCAGAACTGCATCAAAATCAGCCGCTCTCTGCCTGCGTCCCAGAAAACTGGTGCAGTCGTCCCGGCGCATATCCGGCTCCTTCACATTAAACCCATGGAGAGGCCTTGCCATAGGCCGGGCAAGGCAGCGCAGTTTCAGGCAGCCATCCTCGATCTTCCAGAAATCCTGGTAGGGCGTTCCCAGAAAGACCATGTGAAGTCCTAACCTGGGATCGTCGAAATCATCGGTCTCCGGTTCCGGTCTGCAGGGCGTCCAGGGGAGCTTCTCATCAGCAGAATATTCCCACTCCACTTTTCCGGTTCCCGGACTGAATACCGGCCAGCCATCTTCCCAGATCACGGGAACGATATAGGTTTCCCTGCCGAAATTCTTATGCTGTCCGTCTACCAGTCTGGATCCCAGCATCACCGCATACCAGTTTCCCTCCGGCGTTTCCACCAGATCCGCATGGCCCACATTGTCGATCAGGTAGTATTTTCCCAGATGACGGTGGGTCATGACAGGATTTCCTGCATAGCCCTCATACCAGCCGTCCACGGTTTCGCATCTGGCGATCGTCACACTGTGGTAACGCTCCGTGCCTCCCTCCGCGATCATCAGATAGTAGTACTCTCCGATATGATACACATGGGGTGCTTCCGGTGCCCAGGCTTTTCGCATGGCGCTGTTCCAGATCTTCTTTCGCTCTCCTGCGACTTTCCCTTCTTTGATATCATAGGGAGTCAGAAAGATCGCTCTGCCATTGTCTTCCGTTTCGTCATTGCCGGGACTTACCAGATAGCAGCTTCCGTCATGATCAAAAAACAAAGAGCAGTCAATGTCCGGAACGTCCGTGATCCAATGAGGCTCAGACCAGGGACCTGCCGGATCTTTGGCCGTCACATAGAAGTTTCCCTTATCTCCGAAATTGGCATTGATAATATAGAAAGTCCCGTCATGCCAGCGGATGGTAGGTGCCATTACGCCGCCGACTCCGGAATCCGCATTGACATGGAATCCGTTTTCCATGGTCATGGCATAGCAGATCTGCTCCCAGTGAGCCAGGTCTTTGCTGTGAAATACCGGGATTCCCGGATACATTTCAAAACTCGAACACGCCAGATAATAATCATCTCCCACCCTGCAGATCGAAGGGTCCGGATAACATCCGGGAATGATCGGGTTTTTTATTTTATGAGATTCGTTCATTACTTTGTCCCCCTTTCCTATTCAAATACCTTTACTGCAGGATCTTCTGCCGTACAGGGCTTCCATCCGCCTCCGGGTTGTCCGATCTTCATGAAGTTCGTCCAGGCGGTCACCATCACCCGGCTCAGCGCAAAGTCATGCTCTGTCATCGGACGCCAGCACCTGCTAAGCGTTCCGAACATATACCACAGTTCCGCGGAATGAAAGGCGACATCTTCTCCGGCTTCCGGAGCAACAACACTTCCCGGAAGCGTTCTGGCAAACAGGTAGCAGTATGCATCTTTTCCGAACATCTCCGAGACGCCCTTGCAGAAAGCTTTATTCTCCTGAAGCAGCATGCCCGGAGTTTTATTTCTCCGGTCTTCTTCCGTCGTTCCCAGATCTTCCATCGTACAGCCTGCCATATACGGGATCGGCTTGATGGCACCGTCAAGGAAGAGATCCCTGACGTTTTTCTGCAGCAGATATCCGTCTACATTCGGGACGATGCGGAGCGCGTCGCCTTCTTCTTCCGGATGCTCCATCATGTACCTTCGCATTTCCCCGTCAAAGGCTTCCTTGGCCTGAAGAAGCTCTTGCGCCGGAAGCTTTCGAAGCTCTTCCAAAGAATGGACATTCGCCAGTTCTATGATCCGCTGACCGTACTGCTCCTCTTCTTTCAGGGTCGGCATGGCAAGAAAGCCGCCGGTTACCTGGACGCCGCTCTGCAGGATCGCTTTTGCGATCATATGCTCCGTCAGTTCACTGGAGATAAGTGCCTGTACGCTCATACAGCCTGCAGACTGTCCGAAGATCGTGATATTCTCCGGATCGCCGCCAAACGCCGCGATATTCTCATAGACCCATCTAAGGGCAGCGATCTGGTCGAAGATCCCGTAATTGCCGGAAATGCCTTTTTCGTCTTCTTCGCTGAGCCATGGATGAGCCAGAAATCCAAAGGGCCCGCAGCGGTACTCGATGGTTACCAGGATCACGCCCTGCTTCCCAAAGGCCTCTGCGCCAAATTCGATCTCACTGCTGTATCCGCCCGCAAATCCGCCTCCGTGGATCCAGAACGCCACCGGAAGTTTATCTTCGGGAGTTGTTGCAGGAGTCCAGATATTCAGGTTCAGGCAGTCTTCGCTCATTTCGCGAAGAAATGTCGGATCGCTGTAAAATTCTTTATAATAGAGTTTTTCCCAGGGCTGTTCATTGCCCGGAAGGCTTTGCACCGTAATATTGCCGAAGGCAGTACAGTCCAGCTCCCCTTGCCAGGGCTCCGGCTCGACCGGTCTTCGGAACCGGAGTTCGCCTACCGGCGGCTTCGCATAAGGGATGTTTTTAAACGCCATACAGGAGCCTTCCTGCACGCCCCTTACTTTTCCGTAATTTGTCTGAACGATCTGATCCATATTTCTCCTTGGGCGGACGCGTCTTTGCACCTTCTCTGCCATTTATTATTTTATTCTCTCTTTGATAAAACAACTATCGAAAAATGACCGTGTTTATTATCCGAATTGTACCTCAGCGGCATTTCCCCGCACCGGAAGGTCAATATTGCATTCTGATTTTAGCCGACCATTGCTTTATCCTTCCATTTTCCGGACCGGTAGCGGACAAAACCGATGATCATGGACAGGGTCCAGCCGACCGGCGTTGCCCACCAGATCCCGTAATACCCCATCCAGGAGGACAGCACGAAAGGCAGGATCCCCCGGGAAAGGATCTCCGCAAAACTCATGACTACAGTAGGCCGCACATCCGATACATTCCGCAGGAAATTCTGGAATACAAAGACGACGCACAGCACCGGGGAAAAACTGGCTTCGATCCGGATCAGGGGAACGGCGATCCTCATCACTTCCGCGTCGTCTGAGAACAGCGACGTCAAAGGACCTGCCAGAAGCAGCATGACAAGCCCCACAAACACGCTGTATGCCAGAGCGATCACCATGCCGGCGCGAAATCCCTTCCGGGTCCGTTCCATGTTGCGGGCGCCGATGTTCTGTCCGCAGAAAACACCTGCAGCCAGACCGATGGAATAAGCCAGGCAGAACCCGATATGTTCCACTTTCCCGCCGATGGTATAAGCAGCCACGACTGTGGATCCGTAGTGGTTTACGGCCGCCTGGATGAACATGGTGGAAACCGTTACGACGATGGTGGAAAAGGTAGACGGCAGGGCGATCCGGATCATCTCCTTCGCCACTTCAGTGTCCATTCGGAATTCCCGGAGAGAAAAGCCCATTTCCGGCATCTTGTGATGAATATAAACCAGACAGTATAGTCCGGAGACCAGCTGAGAGATCACCGTCGCCAGCGCCACGCCGGCTACGCCCATATGAAACGCCAGCACAAACAATATATCCAGCCCGACATTCAGCAGGCTGGAGATCACCAGTGCGATCAGGGGAGTCAGGGAATTTCCCACGGATCGAAGAAAAGACGACATCCCGTTATACAGACAGGTGGCCAGGATCCCGATCACCATATAACGCACATAGATCAGGGCGTCCGCAAAAACATCTTCCGGGGTCCCCAGGAGTTTTAAGAGCGGTCCGCAGCAGAAAAACCCGATCACCATCAGCCCCAGCCCCGCATACAGAAGGATCTTCCAGGTGGTGATATAAGCCTTTCTAAGGTGTTCTCTGTCGCCGCTGCCGAAGATCTGGGCGATCACGACGGACGCTCCGCTGGCGATCCCCAGGATAATGGCAATGATCAGATTGTAGCTGGAAGCGCTGGCACCCACTGCCGCCAGCGCCTGTAATCCCACAAACCGTCCCACCACCATGGCGTCTACCATATTGTAGAGCTGCTGGAAGATATTTCCGATAAACAGCGGAATGGCAAATGCGATAATGCTCCGGTATATAGGCCCCTGTGTCATGTCCTGACTGTGTTTCATTGCTGTTCTTTTCCTGACTTGATAAAGCGGCAGGATCTTTTTCATCCTGCCGCCTCCTGTTATTGAATGGTTCTGTTATAGAAAAACTATTGAAATCAATCCTCGTCTTCCACATATGCTGCGGCTTCCATACCGGCGATACGTCCTGTATTGACGGCAAAGCCCATGGAGTTGCCGGGAAGGAGGAAGATATAGCTGTCATCGTAGATGTTGCAGGCATCCGCTCCGGCTGCATAGAGTCCCGGGATCGGCTCAAACTGGCTGTCACAGCACTCGCAGTTTTCGTTGATCCGGATACCGCCTACCGTGCCGTATCCGCCCGGACGGATGGCTGCTGCATAGTACGGGCCCTTGCGAAGAGGACGGAGGTATTTCTTTCTCTTGAAGAATTCCTCATCATATCCGTCGCAGTAGGTATTGTAATCGTCAATGGTCTCTTCCAGGTTCTCTGCATTGATCCCGGTCATTTCCGCCAGTTCTTCAATGGTATCGGCGCAGTACAGTCCCTGATTGCCGGATTCTTTCGCCATCGCCACGCCGTCCATGAAATCGGAAACATCCTCCTCAGAACGGACCAGGCAGATTTCATCAACGCCATGTTTCATGTAATATTTCACGATCGATGTATCCACGATACTGAACAGCTTGCGTCCCTTCTGATGAGAAGCCGCATTGCTCAGGAACGTGGTGTTCTGCATCTGCTCTTCGTCCATGACGCGCTTTCCATCCAGGTTTACCAGAAGGTTCGGCTGCAGCAGGACGTTCGGAACGCTCTGGGGCATCTCATCCAGACCCACGATGCTGGCGGCCTGCTCGATCCTCACCGGCATCCTGTCTGCTCCTGCTTCCCATGCCATCTTAATGCCGTCGCCCGCATTGCCGGGGATGGCAAAGTTGAACATATCCTCGCCGAAGGTGTATCCGGTCTGTTCTTTGATGAATTCCGGATTGTCTCCGCCGCCGCCGGTGCAGATGATGGCAGCCTTGCAGGCGATCTCCAGTTCTTTTCCTTCTTTATCCACCGCCAGAACGCCGCAGACTTTTCCTTCTTCATCCTTCAGGATCTTCTTTCCTGCTGTTTCCATCAGGAACTGAACGCCCAGTTCCTGGGCTCTTGCATAAAGGGCCAGGTTCATCTTTGAAGCAGACCTGGGGCCGATGCCGTCGCCTTTTTTCACGATATGCCAGGTGGCTTCGGACTTGGTAAAGTACCGATAAGCCCCTTCAAATTCCACGCCCATATCTTCCAGCCACTCAATGGTCTGTGCGGACTGCTCAAAGTAGCGTTTTACCAGACGGCCGTCGATATTGTAATGGGTATACTCCATGATCATCCGGTATGCCTTCTCGATGGTCAGGTCGATCATCTGCCTCTTCTGGATGTGGGATTCGATAGCCAGAGGTCCCATGCCCATATTGGCGGCACCGCCTACTACATTATTTTTCTCGATCAGAATAACATCTGCACCCTCCTCTGCTGCCTGCACTGCTGCTGACAGTCCGGACGGACCTCCTGCGATCACAACGATCTGAGCTTCATAATCTGCCATAATAGTTTTCCCTCTTTCTACAATTATTTCAATTGTTTATACGATACCTCTGTCAGGCATTGATCAACTCGTCAAAGTTTTTGACCCTCTTCATCTGCTCATCCAGGAACTCTTTGTTGGCCATGATCTTCGGTCCGCAGATGGCGCCGAATCCCTGGATCTCCGTCGTATGCTCCCGAAGGCCGGCAAAGGTTCCCCGGGCACGCGCCTTTTGTGCTTCTGAAAATTCCACACGCAGTTTGTCTCCTTCGATGGAAATGGTTCCGTGAATACCGCAGATCGGGCAGGTCACAGTCGTGGTCCCGTCGACCATCAGCAGGTTTTGGTGGCATACAGGGCAGGTTCCCTGACCCTTCGGATTGTAGTATTCCACATCCTTCGGATCCATCTCCAGTGCCTGTGCCGTCCTCTTTCCGATCTCATGCATTGTGTCGATGAGATCCTGGTCCAGATAAGGATTTCCCACGGTTCCCATGCTGTTGGCATTGTAGTTGGATACCACCTGCATCATGACCGGGAAGCCGAGCAGATGAAGTCCTGCCGTTCCCATAGAGGTCCAGTCCTCTGTCGTAGCACCGCCAACGGAAATATAGGAAACGGTCCTTCTCTTAAATCTTTCCAGCGGGAATGCATCCGGATCACCGGGCATCTCGCCGGTCCTTCTTTTGTCCAGCACCCAGTTAATGGCGGAAACATCATGACGGCAGCCAAAGCGGTCTACAAAGTTCTTGTACTGTCCTACAGGCTGCAAAACATAAACAGGAGCTGCAACGATAAGGGCATCTGCTTCCCGGACCTGGTTTTCCACCATCTGGAAGTCATCTTTAATGATGCAGTCATTATCTTTGCCATGTTCCAGAGCGGTAGAGCAGGCACCGCATCCGATACAGCGGTCGATGTGCAGCCTCTGTGTGTTGATAAATGTTATTTCCGCATCCGGAAACGCTTCTTTGGCTCCGTAAAGAGCCTCCTTGCATAGAATATCGCAATTGGCATTTTTCTTACCAAAAGAAAGGCCTAATATTTTCATGATCTTTGTCCTCCTGAACTGATTCTGTTACTATTTCTTCCTATATCTTTCGACAGTATCATCATATAAAAATTCTGTATGGAAATCCCATACAGAATTATCATATGTTTTGACTTATGTTAACTTTTTCGGCAGTTTGCGAAAGGAATATGTCATTCAAAATGATGTTATTTTGACCTGCAGGCCGTTAATATTCATAATGAACCCGGATCAGCATGATCTCATTCGGTTCCAAGGTTTCCTGTATATTAAGGACCTGGTTTTCCGCTTTTATGTTCCGGATACTGATGCTTGGTTCGCAGACTTTTTTCAGGTGGTCGATATCGTTTCTGGAAAGATCATTTTCATAGTTCATATCCGCCCAGATATCCAGGACGCTTCCGTATTTATTATTGATCCGGTATGTTTTGATCTTATAATTCCCTTCTCTCACGTCCGTCAGGCTAATCTTCAGTTCTAACTGATAGGTCTGGTCAAAATATTTCCAGATCCCGTCCTTCTGGATCTTCGTTTCCGGCGTCAGATAATAAAATTCATTGAGTTTCTGCTGATTATGACAGACAATGGCGTAGTTATTATGACCGTCCGTTGAGATAATATAATTGCCCTCCAGCCCGATCAGCTGACCATACAGACGGTTCATAAAATGATACGCATATGCGGCAGGTTTCAGGATCCCTTCCTTGGAGATCAGGCCGGTTCCGCCAAAGAGCTGATCCCTTGTGTCATAGGAGCTGTATTGCCGGTCGCTCCCGGCGCCATAGGCCATATGCTCCGCCAGTCCGTAAATATCCAGCAGATTACGGATGATATAGGCTGCTTTATAGCAGCTGTCGTTGATGCTGTTTCGCACGCTGGGAGTCAGGTTCCATTCACAGATGCAAAGAGGCAGCTCGCCCAGCCCTGCCTGCCGGAGCCGTTCTTTCTCCCGTTTCATATGGCGCAGGAAGATCCCGTCGTCTGTGGATCTTCTGGCTGTGGTATCCAATCCTCCCACACCTCTTTCGTAGCCATAAAACATGATGGAAATAAAATCAGGAACCGGGGCAACATCTTTCCAGTGCTTATAGAGCTCGATCCGGGCGTCTCCGCCATAGTCCATCCGGACGCCGTATCCTCCCACGAAGATCTTTTCGTTGTATGCTTTGACCACTTCATACGTGATGCGGAACTTCTCCAGATAGACATCCCAGGCCTGGCGGTCATCCCTGCGATCCTCTTCAAACCACAGCTCCATGAGCCATCCGTCCATGGTACTGGGGCCATACCGGGCAGATAAATGCCGCATAAACGCAGACATCAGCTTCCGCCACTGCTCATTGGTATATTTTTCCCCGGGTTCCTGAGTACTTCCCCGTCCGACCTCATGGAGGATCCTTCTGGGTTTCGGTCCCAGTTCCAACAAAGGCTTCATATCCTGCTCCAGGATAAAATCCAGCACAGCATCGATCCTGCTGAAGTCATATTGCTCCTGGTCCGGGCGGATATACATTTCCGATGAGAAGATCCCCCAGAACCGGACATAACGAAAACCAAGGTATTTGCGAAGGAGCATCAGATGCTCCCGGATGGAAGAGTCCAGGATATTGACGGCTTCTCCGATATTGATCAGCTCCCCCCAATAGTTTCTAAGCGGGGTCTGCTCCAGAACACTATAACTGTTCTCTGCCGTTTTTATTTTCGAAGATGCCTCATCGTCTTCCATATCCAAGACATTTTCCAGAACGATCTGCTCGATCTGAACGGCCAGTTCTTTCTGATCTGATCCGGTATCCTGTATCCGGTCTGTTTTTTCCGCCCGTTTTCGAAATTCCGTGGGCGTCACATCATAAACCTTTTTAAACGCTTTATTAAAAATAGCGGCAGAAGTAAACCCGCAGTCATAGGCTACCCGGGTAACGGAAATATTGGTGTACAAAAGTTCATCTGCCGCATGCACCAACCGGACATTGGTCAGATAACTGGCAAAGTTCATGCCGTAATTCTTTTTAAAGAAACGGGAAAGATAGCCGATCGATAAAAACAGCTTTTCAGAAAGGTCTTTTATACTGATGGCCTGGTCATAATTGGTATTGATGTAATTGTTGATCTTGAACAGACGCTCCTCAAAACGGTCCCCTTCTTCATTCCACTGCACATCCGCAGCCTTCACCATAAACTGGAAGGTCAGCAGCTGCAAGATGCCGTAGCAGTCAGACAGAAACGCAAAACTGTCTTCATAGTTCTCCAGCTGGACATGGTGCAGGATCAGCTTCTTCAGCAGTGCCCTGAGTTCATCGTATTTCTCACGATCTTCTCCTGTCGAATCACACCAGAACAGAACGTCCTGTTCCTGACAGGCGTTCTTTACCATGGCATAATCAATGAGAAGGTGCATCATCAGGGGTTTTTCCGCATAAGAAACACTCCTTCGCCGATCCGGATTGATCAGAAGGATATCGTCCTTATTCATGTGGGTATGTTTTTGTTCTACCTGGATATCTACTGTTCCTTCCAGCAGATAAAGAAGCTCCAGTTCAGAGTGGGCGGCAAAACTGGTCAGTTCTTCCTGATTGCTGAATCTGAGCCGGAATGATTCTTTTGTTTGCATAATAAAAAACCCCTGCTGTTCCAAAATCTTGGTCTATACAGGGGATTTTATCACGTTAAGGGTTAAAAGCAAACCAGTAATTCGGTATCGTCTGTCCGGTTCATCCGGCTTTGTCCGTCAAACTGCATCCTGGTCTTATGTTCTACCGTATAGGGTTCCCAGGGAAGTTCCTTTGTAGAAGGATCTCCGTTCTTCATAAACGCAAGCCAGGCTTCGCTCATCCGGTCCTCAAGCTCTTCCCGATAGTCTGCTGCGGTGCAGATCAGCGGTTCCAGTTCTGTATTCCGGAAGGTGAAGGGAATGTCTCCGCAGTGAAACAGAGTGATCCCGCCCAGATACGGAAGGACAGCACTTAATACATAATTCCAGGATCTGGTCTCTTTACCCAGTTTTTTCAGGAACTTCGTCCGCTCATCCAGAAAGGCGACGGTGGCAGGCCGGAATATCCCATCCACGCTCAGGGCATATAAGGGATCTTTTCCGGGATACTGTTCTTCGAAGAGCGTGAGGACATGCTCTGCCTTATCTCCAAAGGTTTCCCGCAGAAGCGCCATCTTTTCTTCTTCGCTGTAGCGGTCCTTATCCCCGAGATAATGCATGAAGTTGAACTCCCCAAGAACTGTTCCTGCGATCACCGGGATATCTGCCGTTTCTTCCCGGAATCCCGCCAGTTCAAAAGAGCCAATGTAATAATCCTCCACCGGAGAAGGATTCAGGAGCATCATACCGCCTTCCCTTCCCAGTTCCCGCCCTGCCTGACTGGCCGCGGCAGACAGCTCCTCATACGGGATCTTCCGGATCCGGTCGATCGTGGCTTCATCCAGCCCCAGGCTCTGCGCGGTTTTACTGCCCAGCTCCTGCCAGTAGGTTTTCTCTTCTTCTACAGACTTTGTGCGGCTCCTCTTTAAAGCGCCGCTCTGACTGATCACTTTCTGATAGAGGCCGTCGGCAGCAGGCATCTGCAGCAGCATCGCCGCTTTTCCGCCGCCGCCGGACTGTCCGGCTACCGTCACATTGTCCGGATCGCCGCCGAAGGCTTCAATGTTTTCATGTACCCATTGAAGAGCCAGGACGATATCTGCCATACCGGCGATCCCGCTGTATTTAAACGACTCCCCAAAGCTGCTCAGATTCAGGAACCCGATGCAGTTCAGCCGGTGATTCAGACTGACAAACACCACATCCCCATAGTCTGTAAAATTGGTTCCGTCGTAAGAGGGAAGTTCGATGGCTGACCCGGAACAGAATCCTCCCCCATGGAGCCATACCATGACCGGTTTTTTCGCCTCCTTATCCAGGTGTTTTGTCCACACATTCAGATACAGGCACTGCTCATCCATAGGCCAGTATACATGGGGCATTTCAAAAGAACAGAACGGGTGCGCAAAAGGATTGTCTCTGTCGGAAGGATCATGCACAAGTGCCGTCTGCGCCTGCCGGTCCTCCGGCAGCAGCGGACAGATGTATCCGTAAGACTTGGCGTCCCGGACGCCTTCCCAGGGCTCTTCCATCACCGGCAGTTCGAACCGCTCGGCCGTTCCGTAACGGATCCCATGAAAATGATATACGTCATCCTGCAAAAAACCATGAAGCTTTCCCAGCTTTGTCTCAACAATGGGAAAATCAGGCGTCCTGACTACTTTCTTCATTACAGATCTCCTTTTTGAAAAACAGCCTCCGGAATCCGTATCCGGAGGCCACTTAGTACAACGATTCTTTACTTCTTATCCGAGGATCTTCTTTTCCAGGGCGATCAGTCTCTTTGTAAATTCCGTACCGCCGCAGTACATCTCATCTTCGTATTCACAGATCAGGTAACCGTCGAATTCCGATCCGGCCACTACCGGCAGGATATCTTCATACGGAATGCTGGCTTCTTTGCCGTCATCTCCCAGATAATGGAATTTGCAGTGCATTTCAAAGCTGTAAGGAATGATGTCCTTCAGCTGCTTAAGCAGATCCGGCAGATCCTTTCTGTCATGAAACTGCACGAAGCCGTACATACCGGCCAGGTTGTCCATGATGGCAGGAGATGCGCCGGCTGCGAAGAGCTGCTTTTGTGCTTCTTCCATGGGAACGCCGTCCCGGCGGAACTGCGCTGCCATCTGCAGGTGCTCTTCCTTCACACCGATCTGAAGGGCTTTCAGCCACTTCGGCCTGTTGGGAGCCACCGAAAGGAAGCCGAAATCCGGAACGAATCCCAGATATTTGGACCCTGTCTTTTTGATCACATCCAGATAGGCCTGGATCGTATCCGATGCGGGGGTTTCCGGATTGTGGATCTCGATGCCGCATTTTACATCATAAAGTTCTGCATAAGGAGCCAGTCTTCCGAAGGCTTCCGGAGACATCATGTACTGCACCCGCATCACCTTGCAGCCCAGCTTATTGGCGGCTTTCAGGTCGAGAATGGCGTCCGCCAGCATCTCGTCATCCGTCAGATTCCGATCGCTTAACAGGCCCTTGTCATTGTTGGCGCCGTATCCCACCGGACCGATGCCGTATTTCACTTTCAGCGCCTGCACAAGACCCAGGAATTCCTCGCTGACATTCGGATAGGAAGGAAGCATCTGTGTACCTACGATCTCATATCCCTGTGCTCCGGCCATGGCCGCCTGGCGGACACATTCTTCAAAATCATACTGATAACGGGCATACTCTGTTCCATAGCAGAATAAGGTTGCTCCTAATTTGATATTTCCCATGTTCTTACTGCCCCCTTTCAGTCTTCTACCTTGATCATTACTTTATCTCCGGCGTCCAGCGGCATGAAGCTGTGGCCCGGCCCGATCTGCATATACGGGATCCGAAGCATCAGCTTCAGTTCCAGTTCATGCTCTCCGGTGCTGACGCCTCCCGGAAAGATCACATGGATCTTTGCCGGCACCACCTGGCTCCAGAACTCCGTCACGGCCATTTTGACTTTGTAGACCGGCATCTCTTTTCCGTTCAGTTCAAACGTTACGGCTTCCTGCGGCACCAACTCTCCATCCATCCTTACTTCCAGTTCATCAATGTCAGACAGATAATGCCCTCTGTAATATGCCAGCTGAACATCGAAGGAAAAACCGTTCTTTTTTCCATTGATATACTCATGGCGGAAGGAATCCTTCTTGACGATCTCTTCATTCAGCGGCATGCGCATTGCAAATCCCATTTTGCTACCTCCTGCTATATTAATCTTCGATCTTACGACTGCCAATGTATATAGAAATGACAATGCCGAATATCAGCATGCCTCCCATGGCGGCAATAAACTGGTTCCCGGGCGTGTTCCCGCCGAAGACAGCGGCTAAGCCGCTCAGAACCACCGGAGCGATCAGGCCTCCTATGCTGCCGACAATGGAAAAGATTCCGCTGGCCTTTGCCACAGCATCTTTATCCACCGAAACACTGATCAGATATCCTGTCATGGCGTTAAAGCAGCTCGGTGCGATCCCGCAGAGCGCGCTGGCGATCAATATCCCTGCCATTCCGGGCACGAACATGACAACAAAATACCCGGTGCCCGCCGCAAACACTGCAAAAGGCAGCGTCGCTTTTTTCAGCTTTGTCACGATCTTGCTGAACACAAGCCCGGTTGCGGTTGCCACCAGCGCATTCACTGCCGTTGCCAGTCCCGAAGCACTGGTATTGTTCGTCAGGTTCTGGGTGATATACATACTGATGTTGACTCCATATGCACTGATAAACAGCGTAAAGATGAAGGAAATGGCACACAGTTCATATACCATCCGGGTCAGTTTCATATCGGAAACTTTCTTCGTGCTTGCAGGCGGCGTCATCGGAAGCATGAACCACACGACAACCGCGCAGAGGAAGGACAGCAGATACACCAGATAAAAATATCTGAGGCCCGATCCGGCCAGGATCCCACCGATCATATTCCCTACGATGGTCCCGATCCCCATACCGACCACATGCAGCCCCATATATCCGGCGCGTTTTTCCGGCTCAAAAAATTCCGATATGATCGCTGTATTCAAAGGACCGGTAATACCGAACCCAAATCCGATCAGCAGCCTGGAAACAAATAAGACATAGAAATCAGCAAAGAAAAACGGCGCCACTCCGCAGATCCCTATGATCAAAAGGCCTGCGATCGCAATATATTTTTTACTGAACCTGGTAGTCAGAAATCCTATGACCAAGGCCCCTACGATGATCAGCGCATAAGGAAGCGTCTGCATCAGCTGGATGATACTGGTGCTGATCTGCGTATAGGAAACAGAGATCAGGCCCAGCACAGGCATCAGGCCTGTGATGCTGAAGCCATAGGCCGCGGCGATGGCAAAGATACTGACAGCGACTTTTCTTTTTTCGTTCATAAAAAATCCTTTACCTTGTAAACAGACTCTTTCTTTTACAGTTTATACAACTTATCCGGAATCCAATATGCCTTATTTTTCTTGTTTTTTATCTGATATTTACATTGTGGTTTTGTTAATTCTATTTTCAGGTCAAAATAGTAAA